>Ga0181347_1000066_pt1 | contig 30447 bp, 62 predicted proteins | sample Su13VDMM110SN_FD_130102 | JGI IMG/M metagenome (GOLD analysis project Ga0181347, IMG submission 130102) | Freshwater viral communities from Lake Michigan, USA - Su13.VD.MM110.S.N | ecosystem: Environmental > Aquatic > Freshwater > Lake | place: USA: Michigan | collected 2013-07-16
GGTTGTTTTATGAAGTCAAGTAATTTTATTCCTACTGATAAAAATATTAAATACAAAATCATCATCCCAAAAAAAGAACCTAATAAAACTCATTATTTGGATGAACTACCCAATATGGGTAAAAAGGTATTGGCAAAAATGTGGAAATCTGCTATGCCTATATTAGAATCTAAACAAGAAACACTTGAAGAAGTTGCTGAAAGATTGCAGAAAGACAAATATGGTATTTTTATTTCAAAAGATGCTGATGTTAAAGGTCAATTAGTTATTGATACAGCTATAGCAGCATTTTTATCAGGAATGACTGAAGGTGCTAAATGGCAACAAGAAATAAGTTATAGTGAGGCAGAAGTATTAGAATTACTACATAAAAGAATGATTCATACTTTAGGGGATGACTATCAAGAAACAACTACAACTAAATGGTTTAAACAATTTAAAAAGAAATAAGATGAGACGCTTAAAATGTTTTAAATTTACAAATGATGAGCTTAGAAATTCTAATATGACTTTTGAAGAACAAACCGATTTGGCAGCTGCCTGGACATGGATATTCGAACAAGGTCTGATTAGCAAATCTGAATATAATAGAAGATTAGAAAAAATTTTGAGTACGGTTAAAAAACCGTATGATGTAAGGATAAAAGTCGCCAAGCAATATGCGGAATCAAGGCACAACTATTTAGAATGGATAAGACAAAGCATATTAAAATAAATTATGAAAGAATCCATGTATTGCCAACAGACACCGTTCTATAGAGGTGGTGTATATGAGTAGTGTGTCTTTACACATACTTCAACTTATTGATATATACAATAATATAGCTAGACTACATTAAATACTATAATATTTTCTAAAAAAAGTTGAGAATTTCCTTTGAAGTCTCAACTTTTTTCATTATATTTACACTGTAATGATTACTTAACCATCAAAAAATTAAAACTATGGCAACTAATAAAGAACGTACATTTGTTGATGAAATTGAAGACTATTTTAAAAATACTCCTAAAGAACAGATTCAAAAAGATTGGGATGAGACTGCTGAATTTGATAAAGTTGGACCAACAGTTAGTGAATTTATAGAAAAACCTAAACAAGAAACACTTGAAGAAGCTGCTGATAGTGATTCTAAAAATCACTACAAAGACCAATCAGATTATTGGGCTATAGGTTTTGATTCATTCAAACGAGGTGCTAAATGGCAAGTTAAGAGAATGTATAGTGATATAGAATTATTTACAGAAGAATTAAAAGATAAAATTGATTCATTTGAATATTCTGTTAATCAAAATTCATACATATCAGATTATATAAAAGAGTGGTTTGAACAATTTAAAAAGAAATAAGTTATGAAAATAAATTATAAAAGAATCCATATATTACCAACAGGCACCGTTCTATAGAGGTTGTGTGTATGAGTAGTGTGTCTTTACACATACTTCAACTTATTGATATATACAATAAAATAAAAACAATCCATATGAAAAAACCACACATTCAGACATTTAATAGTTTTATTAAAGAATCTAATCTCAACGAAGCTATGTCATCCGACAATTTGGAAGCCGTTGCTATTTTCACTGCCATTGGGTCAAACATAGTTGGGTATACTGATATCCCGGCTTCGAATGTCAAACAATTGGCATTTGAAATTGCTGATGAAATTGCAAATTTCTTTGACGGTAAAAGATTTAATTCTAACATCCACACGGTAATTAATGATACGATACACGACTTGATTGGCGAATTTGCAGATTATGATGACTTTAAAGAGACCTACAAAATATCAAAAGAAATTGCACCAGGCAGCGTTAAAATTCGTGAAGTGAAACAAATGTTGAATAAAGAGTCCTGGATAAAAATTCAAGATGTGATAGAAATTGACGATGTTGAACTGGGTATTATGATTTATAATAATATAGCTAGACTAGATTAAATACTATAATATTTTCTAAAAAAGTTGAGAATTTCCTTTGAGATCTCAACTTTTTTGTTTATATTTACACTGTAATGATTACTCACCAATAAAACTTAATCTTTATGGAAACTTTACCTCTTTATACAATTAAGAAAAACCCATCTAATGTCCAAGGTACAAAGGTAAAATCCTCAACGGACGCCTACAGAATCGCTCGTCAATTATTTGAAGATGACATTGATGTCTATGAGTCCTTTTGGGTAATTCTCTTTAATCAAGGAATGGAATCAATTGGTATTGCAAAAATTGGCCAAGGCGGGATAACTGCTACTTCTGTTGACCTTCGTCTGATTGCTAAATATGCAATTGAAACACTAGCGACTGGTTGTATTTTAGTCCATAATCATCCATCCGGGCGTTTGGTACCAAGCCAAGAAGACATTGAACTTACAAAGAAGATTACTCAAGCATTGGGGCTGTTAGACGTTAAAGTCCGTGACCATCTTATTGTAACCAAAAACAGCTATTACTCCTTTTTGGATGATGGATTGCTTTAAAGTAAAATGATATATAAATAAAAAACTATGGACGTTAAAATCAAGTATGCATTAGATACTGTTCTTTTCTACTTAGAAGGAAGTGCTGTATTTAAAGGAACAGTTACAGGAATTACTGTTGATTATAGTAAAGATTCAACTATAATTAATTATAGATTAAGCACACTATTAGGTATGCAAATTAGAGAAGAATCTCTTCTTTCAACTGAGATTGCTAATTTTATTGATGAAATGTAAATAAGACTTTTAGCTAATCTTTACCTTCCTAAACTTACTTATTCTTTTTATGTAGATTTTTGCTAAAAGGTTTTAGATTTTAGAACTTTTTAAAAACTTTAACATAATGCAAACAAAACTTTTTATACTTCAAGAAGTTGAAAAGAAAACTAGTAATACTAAATTGATTGGGGTTTTCAATTTTATTGAAGATGCAATCGAACAAACGGCAAAAACTAATCCAGAGTTTCAGCATATTAAATTTGAGATATACGAGTCAATACTTGGTTCCGGCGTGTCGAATTTATATAAGACGATTTCTTGTGATGTGCCATCAGATGTTTTGTATTTTTAAATCTAAGCGACTTTATTATTAAACCCAATAATACCTATTATTGTATGCAATCAATTAACAACAGCGAACTTATTAACACACTAAAGGGTTTAACCGAACCACAACGTTTGGAAATTGCTAAGTTCTTTCATCCAAATATTGAGTTTTCAATTCATGAGTCCTCCTATGCTTGGGACGGTTACGATTTGGTCGGACCAGAGAAAACAAATGGAGTTTATCGCCACATTATTCAAATAGATTTCTCCGAAAGGGAATCCATAGTTAGAAATAGATTTCGCTACTATGTAGATTTATACGAATATTCAGCAGGCGACTTTGAGTTAAACGCAATCCTTAAATACTTGTTAACAATTAATCCAATTATTCAAAAATAAATATATGTCTGATTTTACACAAGAAAATTTAAATTCAGTTATAGAGCTTGCATTTGCCGGGCCTGAGAATCTTGAAATAGCAAAACAGCTTTACCTAAATTTCATATATCCAAACCAAGAACTAACCGAAGAATTTTGGAATCATTACAATGAAGAATTCTTTACTCGTTGGGGTGAACCTAACTTTACCTTTGCCAGACTGCTTGATATGCCCTCTTATCACGCCGACCGGAAGGTTGGAGTCTATATCGAAACTGTATTAGGTAAGAAGTTTGGGATATATGGACTTCCAGGATTGAAACAATTATTAGCACAAATTACAAAGTCAGAGTCGGTTGACAATTTAATCTTAGATAAATTAACAAAGGTGGTAGGTGCTAACCCTACTGATGACATTAAATGGACAGTCATCGGTCTAAATAAATGGCACAAAATTTCGGGAGAAGCAGGGTACGGATTTAGTAATGTAGTTGACCACGAATTTATTCTTAGAGGCACCGCAACATCTAAAAAGGACTCACCCGGTACAAGAACTCGTGGTAATAGACAGTACACAGTTAGTGTTACATTTGAACCAAGATTTGGCTCATGCGGGTCCGGGTATTGTTCTGCATCTTGGGGTGACTGTACTGTTAAGGCTGTTAACTGGAATTATCACAATCAGCGTTTTCACTTTCTTCCAGTTCTCCCAATCCCAGTTGAATTGATACAGTTTGAAGAAGATTGCTACTTAATAACCGGAATCGGAAACTTAGCTTGGAGCAACGGAACTGGCGGGGACGGCTATTACCCAAGCGGTAGTACTTTCATTACAGACGAGATTAACAGTCTATTTTTACCAGTGGCACCGGAGCGTCTATTGGACAAACCTAATGTTTACTTGTTTACAGGTCCATCAGGTATTGGTAAATCATATTTAGCCGAACAGTTAGGAAAACAGTTAGGATTGAAATATTTTTCAGTTTTTGAAACCGATGAGTACAATTTCGATGGGATTGACCATTTTATGGACTCTCTTGCATCCGCAGATACAAGTGACGACTTAGAATTTCTATACCATATGCTAATGGCTGATACGATTGTGATTGGAAATAAATATAAAGATGTAACACCTGATAAACTAATTGAGATCTACAGATATCTAGCAAAACTTGAAAACGTAGAATCGGATATTATAGTTTGTAATTTTTCAAAAAAATAAAAACAGTATGAAACTAGTAAAAGAAACAAAAAAAATGGCTTATGTTATTTGCCAACGCGGAAACTCTGGCAGCAAATTTATTGACAGTAGTGGAAACGCTCAAAACGAATGTATGGCGTCTTGCTTTATTTATGACCGAAACGAAGCAATGACTCGTCTTGATGAAATGAATAAAACAAATCAGTATACTGGTCAATTGGTATTAGAGCAATACGAGGTAGTATAAGCTAAAAAATAGAAATATTTTAGAAAAAGTTGGTGATTTCCTTGCAAGTCCCAACTTTTTTCATTATATTTACATTGTAACAAATGAATCTTAACAATTAAATTATTCTTTATGCAAATCTTCTCAAGTGCTCGTTCTGAAAGTCAATCCGTAAAGGAACTGTTTACTGAAAAAATGTTAACTTCAAATCCTGGAATCAAATCCGTATCAGTTCAATCTGGCGTTTTAGGTGATTGCACACTTTTTATTGCTATTTGTTATACACCTAAATCTGAATGGGTATATGGAATATTTGAAAACAGTAACTATGTTCGTTTTATGATTTCCAATGATGGAACCGTTGAAACTCACGTTACAAGCTTATATGCCCAGGGTGCAAATATAAGCTATGAATCTCGTTTGCCAATCAAAAAATTTCGTAAAACCAAAGCAAAATCTATTCAAGATGCGATAAATAAAATAACAAATTGGTCCTTGGCTGTTGAAACTTTTTACAAATAAAATATATAAACAATGGGAACTATTATTGCTACTGTCTTGGTCAATCAAGGTGAACACTCGAACACCGCATTTAATATCATTCTTTGGGACGAGCTATCAGAATTTAAGTCTGAAGAGCAGCTCAGGTCTGAAGTAAAAAATATTGCAAACATCTGTGCTTGGACGCAAATTCCAACAGACCCACAACTAAACTAATATGACAAAAAACGAAAATGGAATGTCTATGTCCTACAATATATTAAACACCTGTCCGTTATTCCCTGGAAATATATGCCAAGTTGTTGGCGGGTACGCTGAAACTTTCAACGACTTGATTTCAAATTTCCCAGAGTCATATCACAGGATTCCGCTCGGGGAAACTGTTGAAGTCTTAAACGTGGATAACGGCGATATAACCGTATCTGCAAAATTTATACATCTCGATTCCCGAGAAATCAAAGACGTCAGACAAATCATTGAAAGAAAAGACTTATTACTTTTATCATCTAATAATAATTAAACTATGGGACGTTTAAATAATTTCGATAGAATCAAATGGATGCCGTATGGTGAACGAAAGGGTTCCATTTCCGTAACCAATTTTTACATGGACAACGGAGTCCCGGTCCCGGTCCAACGACACTTAAAGTTATCGCCTTTCAGTTATTTTGAAGTTCTTTATTGGGTGGAAAATCAGTACCATGGAAAGCTTAACGAGTATTTGGCTAATGGGTACAAGATTATAGACGACTTTGTTTCTAATGGTGCAATTAATATTAGTATAAAGTTGTTCGACAAGCCTGAGACTTGTTATATGCTAGCAAGTTGGAATAACATTGACCACGATGAGATGACTCCGGATTTAGAGTTTGTTGGAAATCGAGTTTTCGAATTAACAGCCGAAGAGAAATCCATCTTTATGGAACTTGCTGAAAAATGTCAAATACATATTCAAACAACATTAAATAATTTTTACTATGCCCAGGAAGAAGAAACTTACTGATGTGGATATACTTCACGAAATCTATCGCCGTGTATATAAAGCAAGTACGCCCAGTGCAGACTGGGATGAGCTTTTAGCATCTGCAACACTCAACGAGTACGGACAAAAAGATATAAAGTTTATGGATTACGAATGCTCTAAAGAAACAATGGAAGAGATTTTAAACAATACACTCAAAGAGCATAAAGTTCCAACGTGGAAGAGGCCGACTTTTGCGGCCTCGTTTTGGTTAGGCTGTTCACCTAAAACTGCAAGATAAGATTATCCCAATGGTATGAACCAATTCGGATAGCGATAAAAAAATAAAAAATATTATGAAACATTTCCAAACCATTTTAAAAGAAAAAGGATATTATCAAGGAGCAATTGATGGAATCATTGGTCCAATGAGCCTATCTGCAACTCAGGCGTTTGTTCTCGATGAGATTGCAAAAAGAGGTTGGGTAAAACCGGATACGGATTTTGTTTGGATTCGGACTGACCAGGCTTTGGACAATAAGTTTTCCGATATTTGTGTGAGATTCAACCAAGGAATCGCAGATATGGTTATGCCTTGCTCAACTGTACCTGGCGACTTTTATATTTTCAACCCGCTAACTGTTGGTGGAATAACAGGGGCAGCAATTGCCTGTGAGCAGCAGGCAATTAAATCACATAAATTTATCACTGGTGGAAATTGGAAATCTCTTTGGCTAGGCGCACCTTACTTTTATCAAGAAGGTGCAGTGGAAATCTATAGAGACGGGAACAAAGATCGAATTATCAATAAGAATATTAAAACAAGAGGTTGGTTTGGAATCAATTGGCACAGAGCAGGTCTGGGTGCGTTTGTTGATAATTGGTCTGCAGGGTGTCAGGTTGTTGCTGATGCTATTTGGTTCCAGGCAATAAAAATATTTAAACCAAATCAGCTTTATAACTACACACTTATTGAAATTTAAAATTTAATTATTATGAGATTTCACGTATATAAATGGAATAAAAGGGATAAGGATTGCACGATGTTAATTCTGACTGAGGAAGATATTGAGAACGAAAGTGATAAACACGCTGGTGCTGGTTATGAAATATTAATTCTACCATCTAAATACAAAGATATTCATTCTCAATATTTGGACATGATTAGAATGTTAGCAACTGCTAGATGTGGTGAGGTAATCTACGTTTAATACCACATAACGGTTGTAAATAAACGAATTTTTTAATTTTTAAATAACAAATTATGTTTGTATACAAAGAAGAATTACAAGACGAAATTTTCGTCTTACAAGACGAAATACGTGAATTAAAAGCAGAAAACGAAAAATTAAAATTGCGTTTATCTGATGTTAGAGGTAGTAATTTAACTATGAGACAACTTATGTTAGATAGGATAGAACAAATTAAAAGAGTTGAAAGCGGATTTAGTAAATCAATATTGAAATGGAGACAACCATTAAGTCACGGAACTATTACTAAGTATGCGGAAGAAATAAATTTTGATGAATTATCGGACAATGATTTACTATTTTTATTTGAGCGTATTTTAAGGAGACACTACACACAATAGTTAAATTATTAAAACTAACGGTTGAGTGTATGAGTAGTGTGGCTTTGCACATACTTTCAACTTAGAATAAACTTTATTAGCCACATTACTTATACACTTTGTTATGAATAGTACGTTTGAAGAATTTAGAAATAATGTTTTTTTGTAGAAGAGAATCTAATCAACGAAAAGCTCACAAACTTTGGGGTGAAATTAGTAAAGTAATGAATGATAGTGATAAAACATTATTTCGGACTGAGTGGAATCATTATATGATGGGTGAGTTAGATACCGAAGGATTTTCATTATTCTTCAATGAATATGTTAAGAAGTATTATTCATAACGGTTGCAAATAAAACATCGTTTTAATGTGTTTTATTTGTTGTTATGTTTTAGTTTTAAAAATTTTATACAACTTAAAAATAAATGAATATGAAAAAAGTTTTTATTATTTGCACAGTTCGTGGTGCAACAGAAGAATACCGAACAAAACTTGAAACTTATGTTTCTGAACTCGAAAACAGTGGGATTAAAGTACATTTACCACACCGAGATACAAATCAAAACTCTACTGGTATTGATATATGTACTGAAAATATGAATGCAATTAAAGATGCTGATGAAGTTCATATTTTTTATAATAGTACTTCGCAAGGTACTCATTTTGATATGGGTGTTGCATTTGCAAATAATAAACCATTAATTGTGGTAGATAATGAAAAATACGGAGATGGAAAAAGTTATCCACGAATGATTGATGAGTGGGCTGCGAAGCATAAAATAAACTCATAAAATTTTTAAAATTAAACATAACGGTTGAGGCTAAGAGCAGTTGCCTAAAATACTGTTCAAAATATGCACTATACTTGATGGCAATTGCTTTTAGCCTTTGTTAGTGGCTGGTGCGGTAAATTAAACGAAAATGTATTCAAAACAAGAAATTACAAATTTAAAATCAGAGGTTAAAGCCGTTAAAGAAATTGGCGAACAAATTGGTTATGGACACTTAATGTCATTAGCATCTGCTTTGTGGCGAAAGTCGCTTAAAGACAAAGGTTATCCCGAAAGCGGTGCATTTATAGCAACTATATTGCCTTGTGTTGAAAAAGAAATGGCACAAGCGACAGAATCAGAACGTAAAATGTATGACGGCTTTATTGAAAAGTGGTCGTAGCACTTGCCACTAACTGTTGCAAATATATTTTAGTATTTTAATAATAGTCATAAAACTTAATAAAATGGAAGAATTTAACAAAATGAATGCACTAAAATATTTAGTGAAAATTGGACCTGAATACACAGATGAGTGGACAGAAGCGGGTATGTATAATATACTTTGTAAAGTGATTAATAGTGATGAAGAAATTTTCACTAAAAATATTTTAGATGGCTTATTAAAAGAAGCAACCAATTATTAAAATATTAAATATATTTGTACTGTAACCATTATTCCACTCTAAACCAATTACAATGTTAAACATAGTTAAAGAAATAGAATCATTGGGACTTGATGCCGTAGTTGCAAAATATTCATTAGTTTGCAAAGATGCCGGACATAAGATCTTATTAAAATACCATCAAATAGATTCCGCATTTGCACGAGCGGTACCTGCGGTTCGAGAATGTCGTGGATTGATTTTAGAGAAATCCACTATGCGTCCAATGAGCTATCCTTTCTATCGTTTCTTCAACTTAGGTGAAGGGTGTGCTGACCAATTGGATTATTCAACTGCACGAGTTTACAAAAAAGAAGATGGTTCGTTAATTGGTTTGTATTGGGATTGGGTCTTAGGCGAATGGGCGGTGCAAACATCCGGGACAGCTGATGCCTTAACTCCGGTTGGCGATAACACTACTTTAACGTTCCGTGAACTTTTCTTAACAACTTTAGGAATGGAATTGACTGAATTCAATAAAGACTTGTGTTATGTATTTGAATTGTGTACTCCATATAACGTAGTGGTAACACCACATACCGTTGGGTATGTTAAAGTTTTGACTATTCGAAATATGACAACTTTATTTGAATTGTCTCACGATGCAGTTGCAGTAGAGTGTAACCGATTAGGATTGACACAAGTCGAATCTTATCAGTTCGATATACATAATATCGTAGCAATCGCAAAAGAATTACCAGCAGTTGAAGAAGGCTATGTAGTTTGCGATGCTGCCTTTAACCGAATCAAAATCAAAAACCCAGGATATGTTGCATTGCATCACTTGAAAGGGTCTTTGTCAAAAGCTGAATTATTTGAAGTGATATTCAAAGGTGAGGAATCTGAGATCATAGCTTTGATGCCGAACTTTACTGAGCCTTTAATGTCTCGTTCTCAATTCTTTGCTGAGTGCGTTAATACTATTACTGAATTTGTCACTGGGTTGTCAGCCGCACCTTATACAACAAAAAAGGATTTTGCATTATGGTTACAAGCTGCTGTTAAAGATAAGCACCCAATAGTATCTGCAGCGTCCGGGTTTTTCTATCGGTATGCAGATAATATCTTGCGTGGTGAAGTTGTAGAAACTTTAAACGCTCGAGATATAGTTGTAACAGTTGGAGCAGATAAATTAGAAAAAATATTTACGTAAGACTAAAAATAGTGGTCATGGTTTTTTGATATATACAATAAAATATCCAATAACACCATGACCAATTTTATAAACAGACTCCGGATATCAACCGAGGACGGATCCGTATTATCTGACTTCCGCGGGGGTTCGATATCAGATTCTTTACTTTATGTAAAAACAATCCGGGTAGAGAACCAAATTATAGCAAACGGGTCACGTTATATTAATGACCCAACTACAAGTGTTTTGTCAAATGACATTTTCACAACAGGAGTTCCATTAGAAGTAAACAACAAGGCTTATATTATCTTAGAAGTTGTTGGAGTATCGGCCGGTCTAGACCCAGTGACCAATGGAATTGCAGATAGCTTGGTAGTTTTGGTTACAAATAAATCAACTCAAGTAAATTCTACTGATGTTACAGCATATCATATCCTGAATGCTGTTGGGCAAAACTTAATTATGCCATGGCAAATCACTTTAGATAATCTCGATGCTCTTTGCAACTTGGATATGGGAATTGGCTCTGCAGGCAGTGGTAAATATTATGATGTTCGAGTTTCAGTTTCTTATACTCGCTCAACGCCAACCGGAAGTGTAAATTCTTATGTCGTGGATGATTATGTTGAAGACTATTTTGAATAATCAGACTAAAAGCAAAACTATAAATGCCATTATGTTTAAGGTAAGAAAAAGTAAGAAAACTTACCGTTCAGAAATGGATGATAAATTAATCTAAAAAAGTTGAGATTTTCCTTTGAAGTCTCGGCTTTTTTTATTATATTTGTATTGTAATGTTGATGTGGCTATTATGCGGATGTAAATTCAATACCCATAATTTTTAAAATGTTTTTTTAGTTTTTCAAAACTTTACTAATAAAGTTTGATATAATATTAATATTCTAAACAGCTTAAAACACTTTTATGTTTCTTGCAAATGTTCAAACATTTTATTCTCGATATAACTCTAAATGGCCTGCAGAATTAACACAGCAATTAGAATTATCTGTGAATTCACCAGAGCATCCAATCCATCATCCTGAAGGAACATTAGATGCGCATATTGATGAAGTCGTCCGTCGAGGACTTGCTCGTCCCGAGCCCGAACTTGCGTTTGCTGCTATCTTACACGATATAACTAAAAGTGGATTATGTCCAGCTTTGTGGGACGGCCGTGTTGGTGTAATGAAAACTATACCCACCGGTTCATATTGGCAAAACGTTGAGCATCCAAAACAGGCATTAGCATTTATCAATCTTCCATCTGTCACTGAGTGGATGTCTCACCACGGGATTGATGTCGAACTTGTCAAACAGTTGGTTGGTTGCCATATGACAATGAAGACTTTTCTTACTGGTATTGCTGGGACACCGGGCGGAATGGGCGAAACAAAGAGAGAGAACTTTAAAGCCAAATTTACCGAAACATCTTGGGATTTAATGTGGTACTTCTCAACGGTTTGCGACAATATGAGTATTTCATTTCCTTACCATTAATTATTACCAAAATATGCTAATAGGACTTAGTGGAAAAATCGGTAGTGGTAAAGATACTGCTGCCGACTTTATTAAAGAAATAATCTCGGAAGACCCAACAGGTTTTCCAATATACAAAACGATTCGTTTTGCTGACAAAGTAAAAGAAATAGTTGCTTTGATGCTTGGGATTAGTATTAATAAACTCGAAGACCGAGATTTCAAAAACAAGCCTCTTGGGTCAGATTGGACTCGTTGGAAAGTAACAACGGCGTCCGGGTCTGTTCAATTATTCGACAATCAACTAAGTGCAACTTTGTTTAGCGAGGCATCCCATAATTCAATACTTGAAATAAGTGAACTTACACCCAGAGATCTTTTGATACTTGTTGGAACCGAATCCGGCCGAAAACTAATCCATCCAAACATCTGGGTTAACATTACAAAACGAGAATGCCAATCGTATTTAAACAAAGGATATATTGTCTTTGTCCCGGATGTTCGCTTTGAGAACGAATTAGATGCACTAGAAAGTATCGGAGGTATAGTTATTAGAATTAATCGAGAAGTTTCAGATGCAATACATTCTGCAAAAGTTAATGACTCTGAAACCAGTTTAGACCATTACCCGTTCAAGTGGACCATTGCAAATACCGGTTCACTAAACGAATTTAAACAATCTGTTCAAACAACTTGGAAACTTATTAATGAAAAAACTAATCAGAAATAAAATTGTTGAACGACTCGAGCTCAGTGAATGGGAAGTCATCACTGACCATTCTCAGTTAAATCATTTATATGCACTGAAAGTTCAAGAAGAACTAAATGAAATTATTTCGGCCGGGTTTCAAGATGGACTTGAATTTGCTGACTTGATTGAAGTTGCTTATGCATTTGCAAAAGCAAATGGGTTTACCGCGGCCGAGATTGATTCTTTGCGGTCTCAGAAGGAATTTATCCGAGGCGGATTTTCGGATATCGCATTAACTAATCTTGACCCTAATAACCCAAGCAATCAAATATATAAATAAAAAACATTATGACTATTACAGTAGACCAACCAATTTTTTTTATTAATTTAAAAAACCCAACCGAAGTTGCATATCAGGTAGAGGAAAATGCCAAAGATTGGAGCGGAATGATAGTACAAAGTTGGAATCCCGAATGCCCGGCGCCAGCTGCAGACCAAATTTTATATCGGTATACACAATCAAGAGGATGCTTCCACACAATTGATGCGCCCAGTCCAACAGCATCCAAACACCCACCTCGTAAAAGTGAACCCGCAACGCCAGCAAAAAAAGCAAAAAAAGACTAAAATATTTTAGAAAAAGTTAGTGTTTTCCTTGCAAGTCCCAAGTAAATGTATTATATTTGTACTGTAACAATCAAATAATAATTTATGTCAATCTTTTACATAGTTCGAGGATTACCTTCATCTGGAAAATCAACAGTTGCCACTAATATGGTTGGTGCTGAAAACAATATTGCCGCAGACGATTATTTCTACAACTTGGGTAACGGCAACTATGCCTTTGACCCAACTAAATTACATCTTGCACATAAGTGGTGCTACGCAACATTAGAAAAAAAAATGTCTATAGGCGAACCATTACTTGCTGTATCAAATACATCAACACGAGAAAGTGATGTTCGAACTTACTATGAACTTGGAACTAAATGGGGCTACCAAGTTTTTGTTATAACTGTTGAAAAATGGCATGCCGGATTAAACGGCCATAATGTCCCTACTGAAACTATGGACAGAATGGAAACGCAATTAAAGCAATCTATAAAATTACGTTAAGATGTCAACTCACTCAAGAATAGGAATCGAAAATCCTGATGGGACTGTAACATCCATTTACTGTCACTTTGACGGGTACTTGAATGGCGTTGGAAGGATGTTACAACTTCATTATAAAGATCGCTCTAAGGTTGTTGAGTTAATCAGTGTAGGCAATATTAGCTACTTAGAATCCGAGGTTACACCTCCACCAAACAAGAAACATACATTCAATAGTCCGCTTCCCGGATATACGGTTGCGTACCATCGAGACCGAGGTGACGACTTTAGCCAAAAACAACATCCGACAACAACCCAATTTATGCAAGTTACAAGATCACCTAATGGTTTAACAATTTTTGCATATCTTTTTACTCAAGAAAATGAGTGGTACGTCTCTCAAGGGGTTCAAGAAATGGATGTCCGCAAAATTCCTGTTCAACTATTAAACGACATTATTAAATAATTACAATGACTGAACCAAACAGTGAAAATCCGCCTGGCAATCAAAACCCACATTTAGAACTGTTAAAGGCAATTCTTTTTATTGGAAACGAACCAATTTTAATTTTGACTTTTGAAGACTGGGTAAAAAATCCAAAACGGCCCAGAATTGATAGGCGCTTACTTTCAAAACGAGAAACCAGGAAATGGATATCTGCATGGATCGAAAACTTTTTAACAATTGAAGCATATGAGAAATGTGCTAAACTTCATAAAATAAAAATTTAATCATTTAATCATTATAAAAAATAAGTATGAAAACACTCGCAGACTTTACGCCCGAAATCAAAGCAAAAATTCCTGAGTATCAAGCCAGAGCGTTAGAAGGTGTCTCTGACGGCGGCCGATACAAAAGATTTGAAATTGAAAAAGCAAAAGCTTGTATTGATTGGAACTACAACTACATCGGCAATGAACCTCCAAAATGGGTTTTTGCTGCAGAGAACCCATTGGAAGCTCAGATTATGTATAATTGGATTAAAGACCAATTAGAAGCAAATCCTGAACTGATTGACCTGCCTACTTATGACGGACCTAAATTGCCGCCAGCAAACAAACTCGGTAAATACAAAGGGTATAACAACTACTATGTTTTTACAATGAATGTTTATAGTGACTGCTACTACACATGGTATGAATTTATCCGCAAGGAATTTGATTTGCCACTAAGTATCAACGATGACTTCCAGGAATGTTTCCGTCTACAAAGAGAGTCTGGGATTTTCAATATTATCTGCAATGACATTTTTGCAGTTGTATCGAAATATCCAACCAAGATTCATTGGTCAGATGCAAATCTTTTGCACAACCTAGATGGAGTTGCAATCGAATGGGAATCCACAACACCGTACACGCAGTTTGACTGCTATTATATCAATGGTCGTAATCTACCAAAGACAGTCTTTGATTCAATCAAAGCAAATACATACACCTTGTCAGATTTTACAAAAGAAGCCAATGAGGAAACAAAGTCAACTGCAATTATGATGATGCAGGAACTGTATGGCGATAATCATATAGTTGATTTTCTGGGAAGCTCATTAAATCAAATAGACACTTATATTGACAAAAAGGCTGATGAACTGATGGAAGGAACAACACGTGGTCAAAACATTGGAGTTTATACGTTATATACTGGAAAAATCCTAAATGAGGATGTTGGGTATGTCCGTTGTTATTGTCCGTCAACTGACCGAATGTTCTTCTTGGGTGTTGAACCGATATATACTTCTGCTAAAGATGCAATTGCTTCTTTGTACCGAGTTCCAAAGAAATTGAAAACTCACATTAAATATATACAAAGACAAGGCGAAAGATTCTCTACGGTATTTACCGATGCCGGGAAAACCTTGATGGAAAAAATGACACCCGATGAGTTTGAAGATATGATTTCAATTACCGGGGACGAATACTTTGGAAAAATGCGTTATGAATACTAATATTAAATAATTAAAAAAAACAAAAAATTATGATGACTAAAATTAATGTAGCACCGACCTCAACTGAAGGTCACTTTGTCGAAGGCGCAACTCAAGTAATCGAATTGGATTCTGTGAATGAAACATTTGCTGTTTCTGGGTCTGCAAAGCTGGTAACAAAAAACCATACCTCATTGGACATGGCTGAGGATTGCCTAATTACTTGCCAAACGGTTTATAACCCTTTTGCAAAGATCTTCCAAAAGAGCCGTGACTAATTAAGTGAAAATATTTTTAGAAAAGTTGACATTTTCCTTTGAGATGTCAACTTTTTTGATTATATTTGTAATGTAAACTAATTATCACTCACACTTAAATTTACTGACAATGAGAAAGTTAACATTCGTAATCGTATTTGTTGTAAGCACACTTACCCTTTTTGCACAAAGAACTGAACTGAACTTAAAGCAACTCGCAACACAAGACACCGTATGGTGCATTCAAATCTTTAGTACAAGAAATGTGCATTTAGTGAAACCTGAAATGGTTGCAATGATGGAAGAACCGGCAATGGTTGAACCTGCACACGATGGATGGAACCGTATTCTAATTCCTTACGCCACACTTGATGAAGCTGAAACTTCACTTTTGACTTGGCAACGTGCTCACGATAATGCTTTTATTTTACCACGTACTGGAAAGAAACTTGCAAAAATGCAATCTCTTTTCACCTGGAAATAAATATATACAATAAAAAAAATGGAGGACCTTGATTATATACCTATTAGAAAATGGGCACTACAAACTAAAGGCGTGGAATCTGAGACTATCTCTACTTGTCTTGCTGAAAACAAAATTATCGCAATCGAATATTTTGCTCAAGTCAAACGTTTATCTGTTGAGCAATTGTTGGACATCTTCCAGGTCACTCAAATTAAATAACATCCCGGTATAAGATTTCAGAAAGCTAGTACATTTTTGTGCTAGCTTTTTTGTATTATTTATGGTACTTGGACTATTGCCTGTTCCAAACTTAAATATATACATTAAAATCCAGATATCTTATGCCGTTAATTACAAGACAAGGTAAAGGAAGTAAACTCACCATCCAAGAAATGGATGATAATTTGCTTTATTTACAGTCGTTGGGTATTCCAACTAATAAACTCAATAACAGCACTACCAATCCAAGTATTTTAAATTATCGCATCACTACAGGCGGTAATTTCGTGGACACGGATACTTTGGTTGTTTATAACAGTATAAATGCTCAGAGTACCTCACTAACCACTTTAGATTTGGGTGCTTTGATTTCGATAGGTAATGGTAACGCCATCATCAGTAACACATCTCTGACTGATTTAGATTTGGGTGCTTTGACTACGGTAGGTGTTGATAATCAAATCCAAGATAACACCGCTTTAACCACTTTAGATTTAGGTGTATTGACTATGGTAGGGGGTGGAAATTACATCATCGGAAACACCTTATTAACTACTTTAGATTTGGGTGCTTTGAGTTCGGTAGGTGGCCCTAATCAAATCTATGGAAACACCTTAATGACCACTTTAGATTTAAGTGCATTGACTTCGGTCGGTAACAATAATCAAATCTACGGAAACACCTTAATGACCACTTTGGATTTAAGTGCTTTGAGTTCGGTAGGCAGTGATAATATCATCTACGATAACACTTCAATGACTGATTTAGATTTAAGTGCTTTAACTTCGGTCGGTAGTAGTAATTACATCTACGATAACCCTGCAATGACCTCTTTAGATTTGAGTGCTTTGGCTTCAGTTAGTACCTATAATGCCATTTACAACAACGCCGTTTTGACCACTTTAGATTTGTCTGCTTTAAGTTCAGTTGGTAGCTATTATTCCATCTTCAACAACGCCGCTTTAACTACACTGATTGTTAATCCAAGTGGTTTTTCTGCCGCTTCTTATGATTTAGCTGGAAACGCCCTCGACCAAACCTCAGTAGATAATTTCTTAATTTCATTAGTCGCTTCTGGTGCAACCCCAACAACGGTTGATTTAACTGATGGTACAAACTCCACACCTGGTGCACCTGGCTTGGCTGCCATATCGACCCTACAAGGTCTTGGTTGGACTATCACTACTAATTAAAAATAAATATTGAGATATAAATTTAATCTTAACCTAAAAAATAACATAAAAAATGCCACTAATTTTAAGACAAACCAAAGGTAGTAAACTCACCATTCAAGAAATGGATGATAATTTACTATGGGTCAACAACCTAACAGAGGTTACCCATGCTGAACTTGTTAATTTAATTGACACAAACGATTTAGTTCCTGGACAGCACTACTTAATAACAGATTTTCAAACCTGTTATGACCGACCTGACTACGACCAAAACCGAGATCCTATTGCGGTGTCGCCATCTTCGTATTTTCAAGGCCCAGTCGAACCAATCGTGGTTCTCGCAGCATCAACCGATACCTTGGCAATTGATGCTTATCAGCCAGCTTATCCAAATGATAAAATCAAGTATGATGTGGCATACGACACAACCGAATCTGCTGAGCCTGCATTTGGAAGAATTGCTGAAAGAGTTGATAATTATAACAACCGAACAGATTATGACCACAGAACTATTGAATTCAAAAGGTATAGATTTTATACTTTCAGTAGAGAAACTCCCGAAACAGGTACAATCGAATTATTAAATAATGGTACCGTAAACGGAGTAGGTACACTATTCACAAATTATACAGTAGGACAGGTTATTGCTTATACAAATTCAGTTGAAGGATTTTTTAAAATTGCATCAATAGACTCAGATACCCTGATGACGGTAAGCGGTTTATCTATTAATTCCTTTGGCGGAAGCGGTGAATTTTATATTGCTAACGCAGAAAGTTATGATAGTTACTATAGAAGTAATGTTGATGACCCAACAGATTTTAATTTATATACCACATTCGGTGATGCAATTGATAATGATGGTGCAATAAATAATTATATCGGCGATTACAGTAATTTGCACATTGAATATAGTGAAGGCGATTTTCTCCTTGCAAATAATGTTTTCAAAGATGGGGAATACCATAACAATACCATTGGTAATGCGTCTTATAACAATAGTTTTAACGATGATTGTAACAATAATACAATCGGAAATTATTGTTATAACAACATTACTGATAATGATTTTGATGAAAATGTTATCAGTAACTTTTTTGCTAACAATTTAATTACTACAGACTTTCAATATAACCGTATTGGTGAATTCTTTGAGAATAATATTATTCTTAATGAAGATTTTAGATATAACCAAATTGGTAACAATTTTACCAACAATTGGTTAGATAGTGATTGGGGATTAGATTTTGAACGTAATCAAATCGGTGAAGACTTTGAAAATAATACTATCTTTAGAAATTTTGAGGATAATACTATTGGCAATGGATTCAACGGCAATGAAATTTATCAAGAATTTTATGATAATAATATTTCTAATGATTTTAATAATAACACAATTGGTGATATTGAAGATATTGGTGCAGGAAATTTTGAAGATAACGTAATTGGAAATAATTTTAAAGGTAATTCAACATTAGGACAATTTACATATAATCAAATTGGTACTGACTTTGTTTCAAATGGAACTGAAGATGGTTTTACTTATAATGTTATCGGAAATAATTTTTTTAATAACGATATAGATGTTAATTTTGGATATAATAAAATCGGTAACGAATTTCAAAGTAATACTATTTTAAATGATTTTGGTTACGGTGGAGGAGGAAACCCAAGAGGCAACGTTATCGGAAACGTTTTTCAAAATAACAATATTGGCGAATATTTTTATGATAATACCATTGGAGATAATTTTGGAGCTAATGATATTGGAGATAACTTTACTAACAATCAAGTAGCTTATGGATTTACTAGTAATACGATAGGTTTTGAATTCCAAAATAATGATATTAAAGTTTCTGTTAGCGGTAACAATTTTAGAAACCAACAAGGTGGATTACTTAGTATTGTTGAAGATAATTTTCCAACCCCAGGTAGCGCAGATGATACATACGTAGGAAGTCAAAAAAGTACCTCAGGGATTGGTCAAAATTGTACCATTGCCGTTACTGTTTCTGGTGGCAATGTAGTAAGTGCATCTATTAACGATACAGGTTATGGATATGTTATCGGCGATACAATCACCATTAGTGGTGCTGTTTTTGGTGGAATTGATGGGGTTGATGATTTAAATGTTTCAGTTAATGCGGCTACTACTACGACTTATGTAACTGACCCAACTTCTTGTACAATTTTCAACGATTCAACATTTAGTACAAAATTGATGTATATTGATGGAACCGGTACTTTAAATGTAGTAAATATAACATCCCAATCATAAAAAAACAAAATTAAAACTATGAGAATATGTATTTTATGCGATGCTTCACGTATTGAAGAAGCAAGACAAAAAGAAGGTAACAATAAAATCCTAACAATCGAATTGTCGCCAACCGGTGAAAAACCGGTAACCCATTACTTCTGCACAATGGTTGTCACTCAAGAGAAAGCCGATAAACTTATGGCAAGAAAAGAATTTACCATAATGGAAATCGCTGAACCTAAAGATTTTCTTGAAGCAAATGGCTTAAAGATTATCAAGTAACACAAGGTGCATACCGTATATTAAACACAATATTTTAGAAAAAGTTGGCATTTTCCTTTGAGATGCCAACTTTTTTGGTTATATTTATACTGAAACTATTTATCAAATCAAACATATAAATAATATGCTAGACAATATTAATCTTATTACGCCATTGCTAAATTTTTCGGACCCCGGCGACTTTTATATGCTGTATGTCTTTAAACGAAAAAAGGACCAACCGGCCGATGAAAGGGATAATCACCAATCAGTTCGTACTATCAAGTCTTACACCATTTCAAGTATTGACTATTTAAACAAACGCTACCCGGAAATCAAAGAACTGTGTGAGATGTTTAAAGCCAGAGCATACATCCATATCCAAAAACAGAACCATCGAGATGTTTCACTCAATATGATGGTTGCGTTAGCGGAAAGAATCCAATCCGGGAACCATGACCAACGTGGTCTGTTTGATTCAGTTGTTGGGCAAATGAAAACCTATGAGAAAAGATGGATTGTTGATATTGATAATAAAGATGAGAATTTTGCCAGAGAGATACAGGAATTTATTAATACTCAATGTGGGCCATTTGGAATGAAAATTGAAGCAAACATTCCTACTAAGAATGGTCATCATTTAATTACCACTCGATTTGATGTTAAAACCTTTTCTGATAAATACCCGGAAATTGATATACAAAAGAAGAATCCAACTTTACTTTACTTACCAAACAGTCTGACTGACTAATTGTTATAATAAACCAAAATGTATGAAAGCAAAAATATTAAATATAGAAGATACAGATTTTATCATCCATTTCAAAGACGATGGCCTTCCTAGTGGCAAAACAAGTTGGTCCGGGACAGCAACAGAAATTCAAGTATTTAGTGATGGGACTTGGATGTACCAATCAAACCATTCATCTGATTTTGTAAACGAATTGAAAGACGCAAGGGTTTGGTTTGAGTGGTCATTCTGTTGGCGTGGTGTATGGGAAGGAAGAATATACTTTAAGGATGAAGAATATTGGTCCGAGGAAATGGAAACCATACCATTATTGTGGAAGAAAATCGAAGTCTTGGTTAAGGAACAAATCAAATCTGATAATCCCGGTAAGCACTTTGATAATTAAGTAGAATAAAAATATTTTAGAAAAAGTTAGCTATTTCCTTGCAAGTCTCGAGAAAAAGTGTTATATTTACACTGTAACAAATTCTTAACTTAAAAACTTAACTGTTATGAAACCATCTGTTAAAACTCAAGTCCTTGATGCCATCGCTCAACTTGGCAAACCTATTCGCTTTGTTGATATTCAAGCTTTAATTGTTGCCATCACATTAAAACGTCCGTATCGCAAAACTGAAGACCGTGGACATTGGTCTTCTGCTATTCGTACCTACTTTCAAAAACCCGGCCATGAAAAGCGTTACTTGAAAAAAGGTGCTGACGGACTTTATTATCTAATCAACAAATAGTTAACAAATGAAAAACGACTATAAAATTATAGGTACCGTGATGTCAATTATTGGATTTGGCTTACTTATCCACGTCCATGGTCTTGCCACTGCGGGTATTATTGCTTTAATCTTGTGTGGTAACAATATTGAAAGATATAAACAATAGATAACACAACCTGTACCCTTGCAAAACTCGTATTATTCAAAGTGGTAGGAAGTTACTACCATTCCCTGATAGATAAGCAGGTTGACTCCAAAATAAAAGGGTAAGAGAATAAGGAGTAAACCAGTCCTGTGGCGGAATGGTAGACGCAAGGTTAACACTTAAAACCGTGAGCATTAAGAGAGATATGAGTCTCCTTTTGCAAGTTCGAATCTTGTCAGGACTACAAAAATTAGAAGTTATGAAAGTTGAAATCACATTAAACACATTAGACAATCGGGAGTGGTGGTTCGATTTGGGTTTGTCATATCAACGAACCCAGTACACCCGGACAAAACGAGTATTTACAATTGCACTAATATTTTTTAGTGTATATGTAAGATGGTAGAATAAAAGTCCTGTGGCAGAGTGGCTTAACACTAACTAGGAAGAGTCTGAGGAGTGGTAACCTAGTACCTATACTCTGATGACCGCAGGTTCGAATCCTGTCGGGACTACAAAAAATATTTCTAAAAAAGTTGACGATTTCCTTTGAGATGTCAGCTTTTTTTGTTATATTTACACTGTACCAAATCAATATTATGATTACTGCATCTATACCTTTATCAACTTTATCTCGTTATAAAGTCCAAAAAATTGCAAAATTGACAATCGACTTTTGCGTTGAGAAATTTGGCAAAACAAAAAACAAATCATGGCCCACGACTCACATATCGTGGCGCTCCAATACTTCTTTGATTGGAGAGTATGACCCGTTCAATCACGATATTTGGGTTTGGGTTAAAAACTGTCCAACTGTAATCGAACTTGTTAAAACAATTATCCACGAATGGACGCATAGTAAACAACGAATCTTGACCGAATATCAGAAAATGCACAGGAAATTTGGTTACAAAGACAATCCACTTGAAATTGAAGCATATGCTGCAGAAAAGATTTGGGGACGCAAAGCTTTAAACTATGTTAAAAAGAATTGGACGTCTCGATAGTCAAACACTGTTATTTGAAAAATCCTTAACAGGATTTGATTCCACATTGTGGGGTGAATTAGAATGGCAATCTGGACAATTTGAATTTCAACTCAGACGAGTACTATCAGACGAACTTGGACGGGGCCCACAAGGCATACTAGGGCATATAACGTTTGCCATAGATCAACCTATCTCAGATGCGCTCAAATAAAAATGAGTTAAAACAAATTAAATAATAACAATATGCAACAACAAGAAGCTGGAAATGTTTACGCGGTCGTTTATCAAAACCCGGACATCTATGATTGGGAAAATGATGACATCCACCAAGAAGTTATTGGTGTATATGATGGTCTTGAAGAAGCCCAAGCTACTTTAACCGAAATCCAGCAAGGCAATCCCGATGCTGCTTTTTATACAATTGAATCATGGTCAAACGAAATTCCTTTTTAATATGTTAGAATCTATTACAACTTTTGTCTTTGACATTGACGGCGTAATTACGGATGGCACTGTCACTATCCTCCCGGATGGAAGTGTTGCAAAAACTATGAGCGTCAAAGACGGATACGCTATTGCATATGCGGTTAAGGCCGGGTATAAATTTTGGATTATATCAGGCGCAGATAGAAGTGGAATTGCTCACAAGCTAACCACGTTAGGCATCCCTGAGAACCACTTAGTGTTCGCTAGCCGCGATAAATCTGAAACCTTAAAGGATATTATGCAACGTGAAAATCTAGAATCTTCAGAGATTGCTTATATGGGTGACGATTACCCAGATTGGGGACCTTTGCAATTTGTTGGGTTTGGGACTTGCCCGAATGATGCAGACCCGGAAATCCAAAACATCGTTCATTGGATTGCGCCTGCACCCGGCGGTCGAGGCGCAGTTAGAGCTTTGATAACAAAGGTCCTAATTCAACAAAGCCGATGGCCCGGAAGTTTCTAAAAATATTTTAGAAAAAGTTAGCTAATTCCTTGCAAGACTCGAGAATTTGGTGTATATTTACACTGTAACGATTGCTAACCAATAAAATCTTTTCTTATGTTTGAACTTACTGTTACCAACACTTTGACTCAAGACACCACACTTGTCGCAACCTTTTCCGCACAGGGTGATTTATTTATTGCAATGAATGCCTTACAAGCTGCTGCGCCTAAGCACCTGGTGTATGATGCAAAAAGTCCCAAACCGGTCGAATGGATCTTTAATTGGGTCGATGGTGGATGGAATTCTGTAATGGCTGTAAACAAAACCGATGCTATCGCTGCTGCAAGAGCAAAATATGGCGATGGTAAAATCCAAATCAGTTCAATCCGTCCTGCTACGCCAAAAGAATGGAAAAGCCTTTTAAGTGAATTCTACTAAAATGGAAAACATCAACCGTCGACTTGGCCAAGGTCTTGATGACCAGATTGACGCCATGGCAGTTCAACTCGACAAGATGTTTTACCAAGAATTAGTTATTGCTGTTGATTTGGCTTTAATGAGCTCAATTTCTGATCCAATTATGGATGTTGCCGAAGAAGTACATAATTGTCTTGACTCCGTTCAAGAATTTAGTAAAAGTTAGAATAGTCCTTGCAGGTCTCGAAAAAATTTCATATATTTTCATAATGATTGACAACCAAAAAACCTAAAAATGACACCACGGGAATTTTTAACCGATTGGATAATTAAGTATGTTAAGAAAAACTACAATAACTTAAACATCACATACGATGGCGCTTACGGTTTCGATGATAAATGGCGCAGACCCAAAGCAAAACTATCAGAATTAGTCAAAGATTTAAAAGAAGATTTTAAAATCGTTGAGTGGTTTTTACAGGAAGTACTTTGGTGGGATGAAACCATTGTCACAAAGGACACATCACAAGATACGCCAATTGCTATCTACAATCTTGATGGGACTTTTATAAAGTCGACTCCCGTGAGTAATCCAAATGAACTTTACTACCGTGATTGGGTTTGGGAATACCACACGCCCACGCTGTCTACTATAGACATTTATTTAGAACTCCAAACTATTGGTTTAACGCACGTCCAATGCGATGCAGTGGCAGATTTAATTAACAAGATACTAAAAGAAAAAATTTAGAAATAATTTGAAATTTCCTTGCAAGTCCCAGATTTTTTTATTATATTTACACTGTAACGATTTCTACACTAATCAACACTAACTTTATGACTACTGTTTTTTGCAACAGAAATAATATGTCGCCATCTAACAAAGAAACAATGTCTGAAACAGATGCGAAGACGAGGAACCACAATTCTTGCTGGCATGATAAAATAATAGAGCATGACCCAAATTATTGTGATTTTCCATATTATTCTGGTATTTTTTGTAAAATAGGAAAATATCATTTTCATGCGGACCAGGCTAATTTTGATGAAGTATGCCAAGAATTTGGAATACATCATCAAAAAAATGCAGTATACGAAGTTGAAATAAAAGAAACAAAGAGATTTACTCGTGTTGTTTCTAAAATAGAAAACAGCAATTCGGTTTTTGTTGACTGTGAATGTGGGGTTGATATTTTCTATATTTCTTCAATCAAATACATAAGCCAAGGTACGCAAGAAAATTTTGTAGACAAAACATGAATTTTAAAACCAATTTCGGCCATTATTCTATGCTAACCAAATACGATCCTACCACCATAGCACTGCCTGTGCTTTATGCTATACAGCACTACATAATTGTCTTGTCCCCATTCAAGAATTTAGAAATAATTTGAAATTTCCTTGCAAGTCCCAACTTTTTTTATTATATTTACACTGTAACAATTAAAACAATTATCTATATGAAATCGGAATCTTATTTTTCTGCTGTTGAAACCGCAATCACTAAATATTTCTCAGCATATCGTCCTGCTCCTGTTGACGAAGAAAAAGACCACATAGTGTCTGTTGCTGTAAGTATTTTGATGCTTAGAGACGGGATTCAATCAGGTGGAGGGTTTGCACAGGCTGTCATTAATAATGACTTAGAAGGTGCACTCAATCGTGCTGACTCAACTTGTCGAAACTATTTAGACTTCTTAGTCTACTGTAAAAAATATGCATTTGTAAAATCATAAAAACTATGGAATTTATCTCACACACTCAATCTTTAGAACTCCAAAAACTTGGATTTAACGAACCTTGTTTTGGTTTTTATACTCATAACGGCGAAATTAGAAGATATACCAATTTCGATGGAGAGTTAAATGATTTTCAAACATTAAAAAATAGTAGGATAACTATGGGCGACGGTTGGTGTACTGTACCAACCTACCAACAAGCATTTCGATGGTTCAGAGATGAGCATAACTTAAAATTTCATATAAGGCAGGATAATTGGAATAACTGGTGTTCGGTCTGGATTTTAATATCGAACGAACATGAACGTGTAAGAGGTTATTCAACTTACGAAAAAGCTGAAGATGCTTGCCTTAATAAATTAATTGAAATCGTTAAAAACAAACCATAATGGAAAATCAATTCGTATCATACGAACAAGCTATTGAGTTGAAAGAACTAGGTTTTGATGAACTTTGCTGGGCTTGGTATAATATGCCTGATGAAGATGTCAGATATTGTTTTTCAGAACAAAGAAGTCCAATTACAAATAGTCACGAAGAATGGAGTGCTCAAATTTGGGGAAAACAAGCTGAGAACATTGGATTGCCAACATTCTCACAATGTTTCAAATGGTTCAGAGAGAAGTATGATTATTTTTGTGAGATATTTGTAGATGATAATAAGACATTTGGTTTTTTAATCAGTTATTTTGTTGAAGGAGGAAGAGTTGATAAACCTATACAAAGAGGATATAATTCATACGAAGAAGCCGAAGATGCTTGTCTTGATAAATTAATTGAAATCGCTAAAGACAAAAAATGAAAAATAGCTAGCTCTTAATTGAAAAACTTTTCAGGTTTAACCACATATAATCTAAAAACTATGACAACTATAAAACTTACACGACAAGGCGACGGCAAGGTTTTAGTGGGCTCAAAATTTAAATGGATTGAATGGAACGAAGATGGTTCCTTTGCAAATTCTCATGACCTCCCAGAACCCGGCCGGTCATTGATTCTCGACCCCCACCTATTTTCTTATACCTGGTTAACAACAACCATCAACGAATTTACCCAGACCCCTTCTGGGTGGGAGTTCAAAACAGAAAACAGTAATTACATTTTAGAAATCCTAAACCCCCAAGAAAATGATTGATGACCGAATTCTAATCAACGGTGAATGGTATGTCCGTGAATCAACAATTGCGACCCCAACGGTTCCGTTGACCGGATTAATTGAAACGGTTGACTGTGTTACATCTGAATACTGCTTTGAAGATTATCGGTGGGAAGCATCAAGAATGGTCCGAACGTGGGCCTCAGATACTGACGTCCCGGACTTTTATCCAGGTGTCACCGTGCAATTCTATGATAAAGGAGTCGAGGGAACGTGGGATAATGTCACAGAATCCTGGGAAAATTCAGAGTGGTTTATCCAGCTTGTTGCCGGCTCTCCGTTTGCAAAGGTCGAAGCTCATGAATCAATGTCTCCTGTCGGGACACAACATTTTATTGCATTTTTACAAGTACTAATGTCTCGAGGCTGGATTTTCTAAATCAAATAAAAATCTAAAAGACAATTCTTTACTAAACAAAGACTAAGATGACTCGTAAATATAACATTATTTGTACAGAAAAATATCTGCTTATTGTAGATGATAGTCAGATTACGGAAGGGGATTGGCATATTAAGATTAACAAAAATAAAGTTGGCAATTATCCTTTAGATTCGGTAAATCCTAATAAAGGTAGATATAAAAAAATCATAGCACACCTACCACTTAACGGTTCACCAATACTAAATGGTGTATGTTTACTTCCACCACTTGAACCAAAAGGGTTTGATGAATATCAATACACAGAGGAAGATTTAGTAAGAGCATTTAATATTGGCGTTAACAGTCAATTTGAATCAACAGAATTGAAATTGAATAAGGATGAATCTATTGATAGACATTCAAAAAATTTATTAAAACTTATCAAATCCCTCCAACAACCCAAGATGCCTATTGGGTTTGAGTGTGAAATAGAAAAAGCAGATTATTGGTATTTAGAAAATAATAATTTAATAAAACCCAAAACAACCGCCGCCGCCGGTCTTACTCAATGGGCCGGCCAATATACATACTAAACTAAAACATAAATATGACAATACTCGAGCTACAAAACAGAGTAGAAGTAACCACGCCTAAAGGTAAAGGCTTTATTTGGTTAGTTACTGAATACGGAACAGAAACATCCAAATTATTTACTGTAATTCAAGATACCGGTGAAATATGGGAGTGGCAGCCTCGAGACATAAAGGTACTAAATAACATTTCATTTAACAGAATATAAAACAAAACCAAATGCAAACACAAGTAAACTTACTAATGAACCGCCCGGTCTCAGAAATTATGACAAAGAAACTTATTGCCGTACTTCCTACCGACCCTTTACAGGCAGTCAATGCCATTTTTGAAAAGTACAATATCCACCACATTCCGGTTGTTCGACATTTGGACCTGGTTGGGATTATTAGCAAATCGGACTTCTTTAAAGCAATCCACGGCCCCAAACTGGAATCCGCCGCTGATGCTGAAAACTGGAACACAACCATTTTTACAAAATTTACCGCTGCAGACATAATGACAAAGCACGTGGTAAAGATTAGTCCTGAAGACAAAATTGGAACCGCTGCCGAAATCTTTTTAGAAAACTGGTTCCGTGCAATTCCGGTGATTAATTCTGACAATGAACTTGTTGGGATTGTTTCTTCATATGATATTATCAAATTCTTTTTCCGTGAGGCTTACCCCTCGCAGGATCTCTAAAATTTCCCAAACTTGTTATAAACAACCCAGCCGAAATCCCCAATCTTTCTAAGACACTGTAACCACCAAGAAATTTTTTCAACCCTTCACCAAGCTGCTTAAAGCCGAGCTTATCGGATTAACTCATTAACTTTAGACTCGAATGACCCAACCCAGAAAACTAAGAAAAATCTCTTGGCCGGAAATGCCCTGGCGCAACCTGCTTGAAACAGAAATTGAATCTCAGATGACAAATAAGCTTTGGAGCAAGTTATTCGATATTAGTCACGGACCGGGTGGAATGTACCAAATAATTGGTGGTATTTCTTTTAGTCGCCTCCTGGTCGCGGAAGAAATACTAAAAACGCCGAAAGCATGGAAGTTATAACAAAAGAGAACAACAATATCATGGATGTTCTCGATGGATTGAACCGAAAACTGGATAATCCGATTTGGAGCGAAACCTGGACTTTACTGATTACACAAAGTCAAATTCCTAAGCCACAGGACAACATTATGGAAACCCTGAAAACAAGTCTGGATGAAAGAAAATAAAGTCGAAAAGATTCGGCAACAGAAATGGGTTCAGATTGAGGATGAATTCTCATTCTTATTAGAGCGATTAGACTTAAAGATTGGGAATTCCCTGAGGAGCGCGCTCAACAGAACCCGTCTGAAAGAGACTGAATCTCTTTTGCTGGCAATTGATGAACTTTTAGAATCAGCTGAAAATCCAGCTAGTCAGAGTCTAAATAATGGCGAACCAACAAATAGAGGTCTAGAATCTGAGTGAAATCGAGAAACTGAAAACCATCAATCGCCAAAAACGGCAAATTGGCGTGAGCTGAATCTGGTTCACCGAATAATGTAAATAATGTAATGTAAATAATGTAATGTAAATAATGTAAATCCGTTATAGGGCTGAACGAATCGAAAAAATTGCCGGCCGTTACGACCATGCCTTGGGGGTCGAATGAATCGAAAAAATGTCCAGCCGTTACGACCATGCCTTGGGGGTCAAGTGAATCAGAAAAAATGTCCAGCCGTTACGACCATGCCCCAAAGCACCCCCATGCCTTTCCAGTAGTTATATAAGCGGCCATGGAAAAAAAAGCCACCCGAAACCTGTCTGACAAAAAGTGGTGATTTGGCGATAACCCCCATCTAGCATGCCCTTTTAGGGCCCTGTGAGTGGGATTATGCCCGGAAACCCTGGATATTTCCGAAACCGACTGATTCGGCCTCTAAATAGCCGAAATAAACCTATAGGTCCCTGAAACAACGTCTAGATATGGCATTCGGATGCCCTACAATGGCGTTATACAGGCGGTTTCGGGCATAAATTTCTGAATCTCTGGGATTTTGTTCTGAAAACCCGTACAGATTTTCAAGGCTTTAGGGAAACCCGACAATCCTGTCTAAATCGGCACTGTAGGGACGCAATTTAGGCGTGCTAGCAGGCACTTTCGAGGCCTGCAGGGTAACAACCATCACGTTTGGGTTGGGAAACGCTGCTAGTACGTACTAAAACAGGACTAGTTTGCCGTTTCCAAGTAGTAACACCCGGAAACGCCTACTAGTAGGCCACTTTTCGTGGTTATCCTGTGAAAGAACCGGGATATCTTCCCGAAAATGGCGACTAGAAGCCACCAAAAATGGCCACTAGCAGGCGACTAGAAGGCCTTAAAAATGGCCATTAGAAGCCACCAAAAATGGCCATTTTTAACCCGAAAAAATA
>Ga0181347_1000067_pt1 | contig 30434 bp, 41 predicted proteins | sample Su13VDMM110SN_FD_130102 | JGI IMG/M metagenome (GOLD analysis project Ga0181347, IMG submission 130102) | Freshwater viral communities from Lake Michigan, USA - Su13.VD.MM110.S.N | ecosystem: Environmental > Aquatic > Freshwater > Lake | place: USA: Michigan | collected 2013-07-16
AGCGGGGCCGAGATTGTAGAGCGACCGGCGGTTCATAGCCTCCCCGTGAGAGATGTGAATAATGTTTCCCTTGATTGCCGGACTAGCAATGGCCGGAGCCACAATTTATTCAGGCTCTAAGGCTGCGTCCGCAGCTAAGTCAGCCGCTTCGACGCAGGCCGCGTCCGCACAGGCTGGGATTGACGAACAGCGCCGCCAGTTTGATCTAACGCAAAAATTGCTTGGGCCATACGCGCAGGCGGGCGAGGGTGCGCTATCGGCACAACAGGCTCTAATCGGTTTGGCTGGTCCAGACGCTCAAGCGGCGGCGATCAAACAGATCGAAATGAGTCCGCAATTTACGTCGATTGTCCAGCAGGGCGAAAACGCCATGTTGCAAAACGCTTCGGCAACGGGCGGGCTTCGCGGCGGAAACACTCAGGCCGCGTTGGCTCAGTTTAGGCCTAACGTCTTGTCTGGTTTGATTCAGCAGCAGTACCAGAATTTGGGCGGGCTAACCTCACTTGGGGCTAATGCGGCGGCTGGCGTTGGTAATGCTGGGATGCAAACGGGCGCGAACGTTTCTAATTTGATACAGCAGCAAGGCGCGGCGACCGCTGGCGGGCAGATCGCGGCGGGGCAGTCATTCTTGCCTCAAGCACTAGCAAGGGGTTTTGGCGTATATACGGGATTTAATGGTGTTGGAGCGCCGCCTATTGGTACAATGACAGCGCCTGCGGCGGTTCCGCAGCCTTCATTTAACCCTGCGGCTTTTCCCGTTCCGCCTCTTAAAATTTAAGGGTTTATTATGGTCCAGCCTATTGATTACACCGTACCTATGGAGGATCCGCTAGCCGCTTTCCAATCGGCGGCTAACATCGGCATGGGGATTCGCCAGAACCAACAAACCCTAGAAGCCAACCGACTGAAGCTGGAGGCTGAAAAGGTCGCGCAGGCTCGCCAGGCTGAAGTGCAGGCGGCTTTGGGCAGGCTGTCTAGCCCAGACGCCACGGCTGAAGACTACGCAAACGTCTCATTGTTGCTTCCCAAGGATCAGGCCGAATCGGTTCGGGCGGCGTTTACCATGCGGGATGATGCAACGAACAAGGCATCCTTGCGCGACGCTTCACAAATCTTTACCGCCTTTAAATCTGGCCAGCCTGAAATGGGCATTAAGCTAATGTCCGATAAGGTCGCTGCCTTGCGGAATAGCGGCAAGGAACAAGAGGCCGCGATTTTAGAGGCTCAAATTGAGGTCGCCAAAGAAAACCCAAAGGCCACGGAGGATTTCTTCGGGTTTACAATTTCGCAAATGCCGGGTGGTAAAGAGGTTCTGACGTCTGCTATTGATTACGCTATATCAAAGCCAAAGCTTCAAACGGCTGAATCAGAAGCCACCATTAAGGGCGTTGAAGCACAGTATGCCCCTGCAAAGGCCATTGCGGATCTTGCCCAGTCCGAAGCTAACATTAAAAACATAAATGATCAGATCCGCGACCGTTCGCGCCGGTTCGGTTTGGACAGTCAAAAATTTCAGTCTGAAGTCGCAGACCGTGCTCGCAACTATCAACTGAATTACGCAAAGACATTTGGCTATATGGCAAAATTGCCAGAGGCCACGCAAAAACTTGTTAATGACAAGACGATTGCGGCTGTCGGCAAGGAAACTCTGGGCCAAAGCTATCTGGACCTTGCGGGCCGAATTGAAAAAAGCAATCTGACTGGCGGCATTTTTTCTAGTGCCGCGCAAACCCTAAAGGGCCTTGGCGGTAGTCCAGATCAATTGCGCCTTGAATTTGCACGGATCAAAAACTCTGGCGTTTTGGCTAGCCTGCCGCCTGGTCCAGCAACGGATAAAGACGTTTTGTTGGCGTCTCGCGGATTTCCAAAAGACAACGCGAATAAAACAGAAATTGCGTCGTTCCTTCGCGGCATGGCAAAACTGCAAATGGTGCAAGCGGCTGGCGACACGGCGCAGGCCGAATGGATTAGCTCTAATCGAGATCTGGGCAAGGCTAAGGGTCCGCTTGTTATTGCGGGCCAAACCGTCAAGCCTGGCACATCGTTTGTTGACTTCAATAAAAGGTTTGTTGCCGACGCTGCAAAGAAGGCCACGGCTACAACCGCACCGCCGCCACCTGTCGCTAAGGCCGCACCTGTTGCCGCCGGAGACGCTGCCTTGCTTGCAAAATATGGTGTTAAGTAATGGCATCTTCCGCCCAAATCATGCAGGCGTTGAAGGCCGCTGATGCTGCCGGAAACACTAAAGACGCTCAAAGATTAGCCCAGATGTACAAGGCGGCGCGTGATGCTGAGGCTGGACCCGCCACGATCACCGAAGACCTAGTTTCCGGCTTCCAAGCGCCATTTAAGAAACTGGCCGAAACCGTGTCGGCTGACTATAAGCGCCGCAGCACGGCAACGGCACCCAAGAGCCTTGGCGAATTTGTTAAGGGTAGCATCCAAGACATTACCGGCACGGCTCAGGTTCTCGGCGGCATTGGCGAGGTATTAACCGCACCGATACAGGCTGGAACGCGGGCCATCGCTGGTCAGGTCGCGCAATTGCCATTGCAGGCTTACAGTCCGGCCACGGCAAGCATTGGAAAAACTGGCGTCCAGTTTAACGCGCCGGTTCCGCTGAATTACGAACAGACCAAGGCTCAGACCGAGACCGGTTTGTTAACCGCGCTCAGTGCCGGTATGCCTGGAGCTGGACAAATCGCTAGGGTCGCCCAAACTGCCTCTATAGGCGCGTCACCGCAGGCTAGGGCGGCTTTGTCTGGAATGGCAAGGCGTCCAGTCCCGCGCACGGCTGCGCCTGTTGTAGCCGCTCCTGAGACCGCACCTATTGTCACCGCCGCACCCGAAGCAGGCCGCGTCTTCCAGGCTGGAGAGCGTTTTGGCGCTAAGGGATCGGTCGGCGCTGCATCGCTTGAAGAAACCGCGATCCGCGAGCAACGGGCGGCTGAATTGCCGATCCCGATTGAACTGGCGCAGTTTCAGAAATCCCGTAGTTTTGCTGATCAGCAGCGGGCGCGGGAACTGGCAAAAAACAGCGAAGTCGGCGGTCCTATTCGCGACAAACTGGCCGAGCAACAAGATATCTTGCGCCAGAATTTCGAGAATTTCGTTGATGGCACCGGGTCAAACGTGTGGGTCGATCCGTATGCAAAGGGCGTGATCCTTGACGAGGCTCTGAGCAAATTAGCGAAGACGGAAAAGACGCGGATTAAGTCGCTATATACCAAGGCTGGCGAGGCTGGAGAACTGCGCGAACCCGTGCCTTATGCGTCTGTATTGGAATTCATTGACGGCCAAACACCCACGACACGCGACACGCTCGCGCCTATCCTATCGGCGGTTAAAGAGGAATTGCTACAGAACGATCCGACCGGTTCTGGCGTTATTTCGCTTGGTGCGCTTGAAGACGTCCGTAAGGCAATCAATCAAAAGGTCCAGTTTGGAACGCCTAACGCCAATTATGGCGGCGATCTAAAGCGAATCATTGATGAGGCCACGGCTAACGCGGGCGGCGACGTTTACAAACAGGCACGAGCGGCGCGGGTAAAATACCGCGAGGATTTCGAAGATATTGGATTGGTGCGCGAGATTATCGGCACCAAGAAAAATTCGGCTGATCGGGTCGTCGCTTATGAAAATTTGGTCAATCGGATTATTTCGCCAGGCACCCCGTTTGACAGCCTGAAGCACGTTAAAGACTTGATGTATCGGGCCGGTCCAGATGGTGAGCAGGCTTGGCGCGAATTGCAGGGCGCGACCTATGAGCATCTGCGCGATCAGGCTTACAAGGGCATCACACGCGACGAAGCAGGCGGCGTAGTTATTTCCCCCGCTGCGTTGAACACCGCGATCAGGAACTTAGAATCCGGCGGCAAGATGGACCTGATCCTTGGCAAGCAGGGCGCAGAACTCATGCGAACCGTCAATGCCTTGGCTCAAGATCTGTTTACGGCACCGCCTGGCGCAATCAATGCGTCTGGCACTTCCAGTGCTCTTCTAAATGCCTTAGATAAAATGGGCATGATGGCTCTATCCAAGGCCCCCGTTGTCGGTCCCGTTGTCGGAACAATTCGATCCGCACTGGACAAGGAACTAACCAAGCTCGAAGTCCAAAAACTAATCAGAACAGATCGTCCAGCGCAACCGTCGCTAACGCAGGAACCGCCCCAATGACCGCTATCGCCTCGCCATATTCCTATTTCACCGACCGCGACGGGTCGCCGCTAGAGGGTGGCTATCTGTATTTCGGCACGGTCAATTTGCCGCCTGAGACAAACCCTATCCAGGTCTATTGGGACACGGCGCTGACGATCCCTGCGGCCCAGCCGATCCGAACGCGCAACGGTTATCCCTACCGCGACGGAACGCCATCTAAGATCTTTGCGGCGGCTGATTATTCGATCACGGTCAAGAACAGCAAACAGATTACGGTTTTTACAAACCTCGCGGCTGAGACGATCAATTCAACGGCTCTGACGCAACTGGCGAGCACGACCGACAACGCGCTAGGTGACGCGCTAGTGGGTTTCAAGCAGTCTAACGCCAGTGGGTTTATAGGCGGCGCGGTTGCTCGAACCGTTAATCAGAAACTGGCCGATCAGGTGACGGTGGAAGACTTCGGCGCGGTCGGTGACGGCGTGACGAATGATAACGCTGCGTTTGTGGCAATGCTGGCCGCGACGGGCGGAACGATTCGGATGCTCCATAAGGAGTACAAGGTCAATCAGCTAAACATCACCGGATATGCCCAGGTCACGATTATTGGCGAGGCAATGCCACAGCCAAACGCATCGTTGACTAAGCTAGCAAACGGAACCGTATTTATCGGCGGACTTTACGTCGAGGCGAATAACGTCCACGTTGAAAACTTTGGTTTGGACTTCGGCACTGCGCGAACTGTGACGGCAACGGATGGCATCGTTCTGAATGCCAAGCCGGGTGAAGCGGGCAACATCGCTTACGTTAGCTCTGTTTCTAGCATGGGGCGCGGTGGTGTGGAATTGACCCACGGCGTTCTAGTGCAAGGTTATAACTACGGCACCGTCCAAGATATCTTTTCGGCTAATCATGGCTACGGCGTTGTCGTCAAGGGCCGTAATACGGTCGTTGACACGATTCACGTTCGAAACATCATTCAATCGGGCGTGTTTCTGAAGGGCGACACGGGCGTATTTGCGGGCGGTGTCGGTGACGGATCTGTCGTTCGCATAACGTGCAGCAACGTGATTGTGGACCTCCCCTCGTCCAATATCGTCGCAACTGGCGTTTGGATTCAATCGCCAACGGCTGCGGCAACTCAGGTGCTGGTCAGCAACGTCCACCAACTATACGGCAAGACGCCTGTTTTTGTGTCTAGCGCGGGTAGTTTGGCCGGTCCAGCGTTTGCAAACGTCGTCGGCGTCAACAACATTATGAGCGAATCGGCTCAGTACGGATTTGTGATTGGCGGGATTACGAACAACATCCAGTTAAACAATATGACTACAGTCAATCCGTTGACCGGCACGGCAATTTATATGGACACAAACACGTTTAACTACGTGTTTAATAACATAAATATTTTTGTTAATAATGTTGCCATCACGTCTGATACTTGCATGACGCTTTATGGAACCGGATCTTTTAACAATATCACGGTTACAAACGGCTTTAGGCAAATGAAAATTGCTGTTAGCAGTCCAAACCTATCATTCATTAAAACTGGCATTATTTCTGGCGATTGTTTTATTGAGAACGAAGGTTCCCTCGCCGCTTACGCCATCAACGGCGCTGTTGCTGATGCGGTTGATCCGCCAAGGGTTAAAATTCTGCCGGGCAGTGCGGTGAAACTGTTTGGCAAATTTAACCTTATAGGGTCGTCTAATAAATTCTTCGCAAACATCTATCCTTTTTCTGGGCGTGATGGACTGTACGCCTGCGCGGGCATCGACTCGACCAACGCAGTCGTGACTATCGCGGTTCGGTTTAATGATTTTCAATTATCGGTGGAGCCTACCTTGCCAGCGGGGTTCAAATCAGTAGACTTGTCCAGCATCCTGTTTACACGCTAAGGTGATTTATGGAAACGCAAGCACTTATCAATTTTGGTTTCGTCTTGGTCTCTGGCGTTCTGGGCTGGTTCGCTAGAGAGATGTGGTCGGCGGTTAAGGAATTGAAAGCCGACCTTGCAAAGCTACGCGAGGAACTGCCGACGAAATATGTCACAAAAGATGACTTTAAGCATGATATGCAGCGCGTATTAGACATGCTCGACAAAATCTGGACGAAGCTCGACGGTAAAGCTGACAAGTAGGGAGGCCGCATGGCCGGACCAATCGGATATATCGACGAGGCTTTGCTTGCCTATGCGAGCGAGCGCCAGAGGCAATATATAGAGGCCATCAACACCTACGGATCAGCACGGGCGGCGGCGACGGCGTTGGGTGTTGGTAAAACGGCGATCACTAACGCGCTGATGACTCTAAAGTTAAAAGCGGCGGTTGCCGGATACGCGCCGGATGCAGACCTAACCCGACCTGTCGCGCCAGGTTTCGCTGTTAAGCGGGCGTCCACCTATTACAACAAAGACGGTAAACCTTCGGGCCAGTGGCTGATACAGGAACCGACCGCGCAAGCCAAACAGGCCGAAATGGACGCTCGCGTTCTGGGTATGCGCGACGAGATGATTTCAGCGATCCCGATCCCGTACAGCGGATATTCAGACGGCGATTTGCTCACGGTATATCCCCAAGGCGATCCCCACGCTGGTTTATATTCGTGGGAGGCCGAAACCGGCTCACGTTTCGATCTGGCGGAATTCGAGCGGATTACCTGTTCTGCTATAGACCGGCTGGTCGATGCGGCTCCAGCCTCATCCCTCGCGCTCTATAACGACGAGGGCGACAGTACACACGCTGACAACAACAAAAACCGGACGCCATCGTCTGGGCATTACCTTGACGTAGTGGGCCGTCACTCTGAGGTGATCCGGGTCGTGATGCGGTGCAAGCGCCACCACATCCGCCGGATGCTGGAGAAACACGCCAAGGTGATCGTGCGGATTGATCCGGGAAACCACGATCCTGAAACGGCGTTGATGATCGCGCTTATGATGGAGGCGCACTACGAATCCGAACCACGGGTCGAGGTTATCACTAGCCCTAACCCGTATTGGTATTATCTATTTGGCAAGAATTTAATCGGCACCTGTCACGGCGACGGGGCCAAGGGCAAGGATCTGCCATTGATTATGGCGAACGATGCAGCCGATTGGTGGGCCGCTGATCAGCATCGCACTTGGATCGTGGGCCACGTCCACCACCGCGACGTCAAAGAATATACCGGCTGCACGGTCGAATATATGCGGACGCTCGCGGCGTCTGACGCATGGCACCACGGTTCGGGATACCGCGCGAAGCGTGATATGCAGGCGATCACATACCACAAGATCGACGGCGAAGTGGAGCGGGCCACATGCAGCCTCGCACGAATTGATCGGATGGCAACGGAGATGGCAGAATGAACGAAGCGAAGCTGATTGCGGAATTTGTCAAGGATGAGGGCTTGCGCCTGAAGCCTTACAAATGCACCGCAGGAAAAACTACAATTGGCGTTGGCCGAAATCTTGATGACGTCGGGATCTCGAAGGACGAAGCCTACACATTGCTCGCCTCTGATATCGCCAGAGTGAAAAAAGAATGTATGCGGCAGCCTTGGTGGTTAGCCGTCGATGACGACGACGTTCGATCCCGCGTGATGCTAAATATGTGTTTCAACCTTGGAATCCGCCGCCTCTCTGGATTTAAGAACACGCTTGACGCGGTGGGTGATCAGCGTTGGAAAGACGCAGCGGCTGGTATGCGAGCGAGCATGTGGGCAAAACAGGTCGGCGGTCGTGCCGAGCGTTTGGCGAAGATGATGGAGTCGGGCGATGATTAAATATATTCGTGACCGTTTGAATGAGCGTTCGACCTGGATGCTGATCAGTGGCGGAATTGTCACGGCGGCGGCGCTTGAGGTGCCGTGGTCGTATATGGCTGCGCTGGTCGGCGTTATTGCTGCGTTAGTGCCAGATGGCAGCGTATCATGATTCCGCTGCCATATATCCTAGGGCCGCTGGTCGCCGTTTTCGTGCTGGGCTGTTTTAACGGCTACGCGATTCGCGACGGTTCCGCGAAGGCCGCAGCGGTTAAGGCGTATAAGGCCCAGATTGCCGTACAGGAGCGATTGAACAATGTATCGACACTATATGAAGCCGAGCGCGAACGGGCGTCACGGGTCAACACAGAGCGGACAAACACGGTGCGGGAAATTTACCGCGATGTTACCGTTCCTGCTGAGTGCGCTCTGCCTGACGTCAGTTACGGGCTGCTCGTCGATTCCGTCCGCGATTATAATGCCGCCGCCGAATCTGGCGACGTCGTGTCCGCCGCTGCCGGAACCGGCAAGGATTGATCCCGAAAGGCTGATATGGGAGCTTTCGATTGTGAGCGCCTATAATGACTGCGCGACACGCCACCGGCTGACGGTTGAGGCTTGGAAATCGCTAGACACAAAACGCCAGAAGCGGTAAGCCATGTGTAACGGGCCGCGTTCTTTTTCCCAGTGCATAGCGTAAAGCAGGGATCGAAACCGGGCTGGGTGCGTAAGTTAAGCAGTGGCGGCCAAAGACATATGGTTCACTGTAACCTGGCTCAATACGCTAAAAATTAAGCCCTCGACGCGCGATCCGTCGAGGGCTTTTTACTGACCACAAGCGGATGAAACAGAGCCATTCTTGAGGTTTACAAAAAAACCCCGTCGCGGATCAAATCAACGCGACGGGGCTAGGTAGTACGGGCCGGGAGGGAACCCGCCCTTAGTAATTAGCATTTAGTCGCCAGATTGTCTAGCTTCCCATTGTTCAACGTCAATCAGGCGATAAAACACGGTTTTGCCAATCTTGATATGCGGCGGGCCGTAATTCAGGGATCGCCAGTTAGCAAGGGTGCGAACCGTTGGCGTTCCGTGATAACGCTCTGACAATTCTGCGGGCGTTAGAATATCGGTCAAAACATCGCCTCCAGATCTTCGGCTGGTTCGTCTGTGACCTCAGCCTCAATAATCCGAACCGATCCGGCGGCAACGTCTTTCAGAAAATCCAGATGATCCTTACCGAGGCGGTTTTGCACGTCACGCGGCGTTGACTGCCACGCTTCCTTGAGGGCGTCTAAACCCTCTTTTGCGGCGGCGTTTAAGATCGCCTCATGGTCCGGTTCGTCAGGAATTACCACCGACGATTCTAGATTTAGCCGTTCGATAACGCTAGGACGCGGCGTCACGTCACGAGGCTGGAGATCCTGCGCTTCTTCGATGACGAGCATCCCGCTAGTTGCGCCAGGGCAAACGGTGCGGACGCCTTCGGACACGACGCGGGATCTTAACATCTGGCGAGGGTACTTTTTCCACATCGGGTTATTAATCCCGGCCTTGGATGCGCGGGCCATATCCCATGAAATCCGAACCGTGCCGCCGCTGGGATGCGAGAACGTCGCGTCTGCCTTGGTGTCGTCCAGACCGTGCCATTCGACCGCACCGCCGCTGGCGATGAAATCACGCAGCATGGATTCAGCCTTCTTAGCGGGCCGTCCGTTGATGATGTGGTAATCCTGCGCCGCGCTGGCCGGGTGGCGTCCCTCGGATTGCGCGATCAGGCACAGGGCGAGGGCTTCTTCTGGCGTCTTAACACCGAACAGTTTTGACGCGGAGAAGGCGCGGGCCATGCGTTCCAGATCGGGGATCTGGTGGGTGGTGGGTAAATTGGACATTAAATCCCTCTCAGAATTCGGGTGATAAACGAAGGCTTCGGCGTCTCAGCCATGCGGTCAAACGAGGTGTCGCGCTGGACGATTCCAAAACGGGTTTGGAAAAACACGGCGGATTTCTCGACGCCAAGACAGCGACCGATCATCCCCGTGTTCGCAAACGTGAAGACGTAATATTTACCAATTTCAGGCTGCATTATTTCCCCCCCAAATTGTCGCGCCAATCGGCCAGTGTGTCTAGAATTATGATGATCAATACAAACGGCCAAAGCCAACCAAACAGCAACACTATAGGCCAAACAAAAGCGTCTGCATCATCACGATTGCCATTAACAATTATGCTAGCGATAATTAGCAATACCCACCCGGTTATCCAAACAACTAAAAATTCCATCACTGATCCCCCTTCTTAGCCCAGCGCGGCAACCCCAGTGGCTGCAACGTCGCCGCGTATCCCGGCCATTTATCCTTATTGAGGCAGTCGGCATACAGCCGCAACGCCTTACGATACTCAGCACGACCGGCTTCGATCATTTCGCCGTCTGCGAAATAGTATGCGCTCGCCCAAGGTGCGGTTTTCTCGTGAGCGAGAAACATAAACGCTTCGGGCTGTTCGTCCCATGCCGCAGCCATGCCGTCCATATAAAACGCGGCTTGAATATGATACTGCCAGTTATAAGCCGATTTCATAAACGCTTCGGCGCTGGCGTCTTCGGTTGACTTCACGTCAAGGATTGCGCCCGGCATAAGCCAATCGGGTCGGCACCTACACAGGACCTCAGTTTCAGGGTCGATCCAGAACACAGACTGTTCCGCCTTGCCTTCAGCGAAAATCACTTGTGCCAAGGGGTGATCGCGGCATGAACGCTGGACCTTCAGGGCCGCTGCGTAATCGTCCGAGCTAATCAGAGTGGCGTTCTGTTCGGCTGCGATTCCGAGGGCGGTTTCGTATAACAGCTTACCTTCCTTGGTCCGGCGATCAACGTCGGGCGCAGGATAGAAACGCTCGCCAAACGTATCAGGCTCAAGAACCGCCGCGTGAATAGCGGTGCCAAGGATCATAGCTGGCGTTGTCTTACGCGGCTCGCGCTTCGGGTCGAGATAGGCTGACCAATAGTGAAGAGGCGAACGTTCCGCGATTAGCTTCAAGCCGCTGGCGCTAATGCCGGGGCCTGCGTGATAGTTCTCATTGAGAATATCGGGATAGATTCCGGGTTTCATGTTTTGTCCCTCCAAGACCCCTATTGAATACCGCCGCGTCCCGTGGGTGTCAAATACAACTTGCAAAATAATTTCGGGCGGGTAGTTTGGGGGGACACTGGGAGGTGGAAATGACATTCAAACTGCGAGACTACCAAACCGACCTAATCAACCAGGCGCGAACCGCCATCGCCGGAAAACAAAACACGGTTCTAATGGTTGCACCGACCGGAGCCGGTAAGACTGCGCTTGCGGCTTACATGCTTGGCACCGCCGCAGCGAGGGGAAACCGTGCTTGGTTTATCGTCCATCGCCGGGAACTGATCACGCAATCATCCCGCACGTTTGAGAAAGTCGGTATCCCCCACGGGATCATTGGCGCAGGGTTTACGCCAGATCGACGCGCACCGGTCCAGATCGCGGGAATCCAGACGCTGAAAAACCGGCTGGCCCAGACCGAACCGCCATCGCTGATCATCTGGGATGAGTGCCATCACGTCGCTTCTAAGTCTTGGTCTGACGTATTCTCAGCGTTTCCAGATGTGGTCCATATCGGGCTTACGGCCACGCCCTGCCGCATGGACGGGCGCGGGCTGGGTGAGTGGTTTGATACGATGGTAGAAGGCCCCACGACCGCCTGGCTAATCGAAAACGGGTTTCTGTCGCCGTTTAAATTCTATGCGCCGTCGTCGCCGGATATGACGGGTATCGGCACCGTTGCGGGCGATTATGATAACAAAACCCTGTCGCGGGAAATGGACCGGCCATCGCTCACGGGTGACGTAATCGGGCATTATCAACGGCTTTGTAACGGCAAACGCGCCATCGTATTCGCAACGAATATCCAGCACAGCCAAAACGTCGTGGGCCAATTTCGGGCGGCAGGCTATCGGGCCGAACACCTTGACGGCAAGACGGATCGGGTGCGGCGTGACGCTGTACTGCGAGATTTTGAGGCGGGCCGCGTTTCGATTATTTCGAATGTCGATCTGTTTGGCGAGGGTTTCGACGTCCCGGCTATTGAGGCGGTGATTCTACTCAGACCGACGCAATCTACCGGGCTGTATCTGCAACAGGTCGGGCGGGCGCTGCGGACGTCTGAGGGTAAAACCCATGCGGTGATTCTGGACCACGCGGGCAACGGTCTTCGGCACGGTCTGCCGAATATGATCAGGGACTGGAGCCTAGACGCACCGGCACGAGCCAAACGGTCGAAACAGTCTGACGTGCTGCCAATTAAACAGTGCATGAGTTGTTACGCGGTCCATGCACCGGCCCCAGCTTGCCCAGAGTGCGGCCACGTTTACGTCACCGATGCGCGTAAGATCGAACACGCTGAAGGAGAATTGGTTGAGGTCTCAGCCGATATTGTGCTAAAACAGAAAAAGAGGGAGCAGGCTTCGGCTAAAACAATTGATGATTTAATCGCGCTTGGTCGATCACGGGGACATAAAAACCCTGAAGGCTGGGCTAAACACGTTCACAGAGCGAGGATGATGAAACATGGCTAAACTATATGACGTCGCGGTGAAGACTGGATCTTATACCGACAAGTCCGGCGCGACTAAGGGCCGCTACGAAAATATCGGCGTGATGATGGAGGGCGACAATGGTCCCTACCTGATGCTAAAGCGCACGTTTAATCCGGCGGGCGTTCCAGGTAATGCGGACCGGGATAATATTATCTGCTCGCTGTTTAAGCCCAGCAATGATCAAGCGTCACGTCCGGCACGGGCGGCGGTTAACACCACGCTCGACGACGAGATTCCATTCTAATGTCCGCGTTTGCAGATCAGGAAGGCGGGGACCATTACAAGTCCCTGCCGATCCAGCCGATGGAATACGGCATGGCGAACGGTCTAGATCCGTTGCAGTTTTCGATTCTAAAATACGTTACGCGGTTTTGAAAAAAGAACGGACTGGGCGACCTCCTGAAAGCCAAGCATTGCTTAGAAATGCTGATTGAATGGGAATTAAAATGTCCGAACACGCCATCCAAAACGAAATCCGTCTAGGGATTTCTGGCAAGGCCACGATGTTTAGAAACAACGTTGGCACTGCTTGGACGGGTGACGCGACGACACTTAAAGACGGATCAATTTTGATCCGTAACCCTCGCATTTTACACGCGGGTCTATGTGCGGGATCGTCAGACCTGATCGGCTGGCGGTCCCTCACGATTACCCCCGAAATGGTGGGCGAGCGTGTTGCGGTTTTCGCGGCGCTAGAGGTTAAATCCAAAACAGGCCGAGCGACGGCGGGGCAGAAGAATTTCTGTGATCGCGTGATCCAAGCTGGCGGATTGGCCGGAATCGTAAAATCTTTGGATGATGCGAAAAAGGCACTTGCAATAGACTGATAAATTTTTCATATTCTCGGAGCGCGGAGGGCGCATTTGGAGGATCTGAAATGACAGACGTTAAGCACACGCCGGGGCCTTGGTATATTAACCAAAAATATTGCATTGGCCCCAGACCTAGAGCCGACGATCAATCGGACGGAATGTTTCGCCCGCTAGCAGACGTTTACGGCGTTAATCGAGACGCCAACGCCCGCCTGATCGCCGCCGCGCCTGATTTGCTGGACGCGCTATCGGTTTTGCTCAACGTCTATTCAGGGCCTGACCGCGCCCTTTGTTGCGATGGGCGAGATTGCACGTGCATGGGGTCCACACGCTATCAGGAAGCCGAGCACTACGCCCGCGCCGCCATCGCCAAAGCCGAGGGCCGGTCATGACAGGCAACCAATACCTAGGCGTAAAAATCCCACTCCCTGCGGACTGGGCCACGGTCGCGCCGACCAAAATCCGTAAGGATATTTATACCCATTACGGGATATCAAAAACCGTCGTTGATCGCTGGGTTAAGGAAACCGGCGTTCATCCTATGGGCCGTTATGATCGGCTGCAAACCGTTAAAAAGCGGCCATCGACGAGCAAAACCGTTTACCGCCACGTCTGGCAACCAAACGTCAGCCGAGCCGTTGACTGGTCTAACGCGGGCAAAGCATCCGAATATCTGCGCCGGTTTTTCGCAAACGTGCATCGCTGCGACATTCAATTGTTTATCGGCAAGAGCGGCACTTGGGGCGACCAACGTGGCCTGGCGAACCACGGCAAGGGTTTTTGGAACGTTGACGGCAAGGGAATTTTAAACGCTGAACAGGTTGTCTGTTTGGCTCAGGAGAAGGGGTTTTCGGTATGACTAATGAGGAACGCAACGCACTGATCGCGCAGGGCTGGACGCCGCCGCCAGAGCCGGTTGATCCTGATTTGTCTGATCCTGATTGGGTGAATGCTCAAAAGATTTGCGACGGTATTGTGCCTGACGAATTTTATGGGCTGGCTAGCGAGCTTGTTTATGACGGCATCAAACGAGGCCGCGCCCTCGCAGCCGAGGCCAAGCCGGGGATGGTTTGGAAGGAGCATGACGGTTCGGAAAAGCGCCCTGTGGATACCACTGACGGGGTAATGGTTCAATATGCTGGCGGAACCCGCGCTTACAAAATTATGGCATATCTAATCCATGATTGGGAAAGCGTCACCCACTACTGCGAAATCCCCCAGCCGGAGGACGCGGCATGACCCACCGCACCGACAAAGATTACGCCATCGAGCACTTTGGCTATTTGGCCGACGCCGCCGATCATCTGATCGTCACCTTTGCCACATCCGACCATCCAGATGATCGCGCGGACGCCTTTCAAGGCTTAGAGAGCGCCCTACACGGATTTAGAAAACGGGCCAAACGGGCCGGTCTCCCCGTGACCGCCCTACAGCCCAAGGAGGACGCGGCATGAGCGAGAAGGCCATTAAGGAATTACAGCAGAAATGGGAGCATTTGGCCGCTACCAGTCTTGAGTTGGCTTCTAAAATTGGCGACCGCGACGCCACCATCGCGTACCAGGCGGCGCAGATCGAGCGGCTGATCAATGCCGTTCAAAACTGGCTGGCCGCGATTGACGAATATCGCGCTTTTCTGAAAAGGGGTGAAGACGTAAATTCAGCCACGGGGGTTCAATACGCTATCGCGTTGGATTTTAGAGAGGCTGACCTCCGCGCCGCCCTACAGCCCAAGGAGGGGGAGTGATGGAAAGGATGTATTTTAGAAATCCCGTAATGCTGCGCGAGGATCGGAAACGAGAATTAGAATTGTGTGCGGAAATCGCCACCAAAAACGCGCGGATTGCAGAATTAGAAAACGCCATAACTGAAATGTACGAAACCGTTAAACGCTATGCAGCCTCACACGGAGTAACGCCACAATGACCTACCTTCTTCTAATCCCAATCTTCGCAATCCTAGACCGCTGGTGCGGTGGAGGCATGGGCTGGCGCTCGACGTTTCGAGGCAGGCCGATCTATTACGTCCTGCCGCTGATCCCGGTCGCGTGGCTGATTGACTGGCGTTTGGGCGTGATCCTGACAGCCTGGTGTGTCTGGCGCGAACCGGCATGGAAACTGTTCGGCGGGTCGCTTGCACCGATCACCGACGCAGAGATCAACGGCACAATTCGTCGGCACTGCCTGATTTTTCCGGCGATTCTGGTCTGTATCGGTTCGCCGCTGATCGTGTGGGCGCTCGCGTTTGTCGCACTCAGCGTCTGGGTTTTCGCAGCCACGTTTCTCGCGGTCTATAACGGCGCATGTTCCGAGCGGGGCCGTGACGTCAACGATAAGGTTGAAACTTATCGCGGCGCATGTTTTGGATTCGTAGCTTGGGCTATCATTATGATTCAGGGGAATTTTGCATGAACATGGAAATATTGTTTAAAAAAGTCACAGATATCGTCTTTCCAACATCACAGCAAAACAACACAAGGATTCAAAACTGTTTTCGGAATGCTAACATTATTTGCGTTGGCGATATATTGTCAAAAACAATGCAAGAATATTTAGAAATGAACCAAATGGGCAAAAAGTGCATTGCCGCAATAAATCAGTATCTATCAGATTATTATTTAACTATTGGCATGAAGTTAACAAACTGGCCCATTAACCGGAGTGAATCCATGACCGACCAACAACAATGGGACGCCGCCGCCACAGAGGCCGGGTATCTGCCCGTCTCTGACTATGTGGAGCAATGGAAAACCGCGAGGGCCGTTTACGACGCGGCGCGGGAAGCGAATATTCAGGCTATGGACGCGCTCGAACAAGCCACCATTGCGTATCATGACAGTGTAAACCGATGGTTGACGCGGATCGGCGGGAATCGGCCATGACGCAACCCGTTATAGCAGTCTGGTTCTCTTGTGGTGCCGCCAGCGCAGTCGCCGCTAAGCTGACATTGGACAAGTACCGCGATAATCACACGGTGCGAATCTTGAACAATCCAATCTTGGAAGAGGGCGAAGACAATCAGCGGTTCTTGCGTGACGTGTCTGCTTGGCTTAACTGGCCTATTGAACACGTTATTAACCCAAAATATCCATTGTGTAGCACGGCTGACGTTTTCGAACGTAATAAAGCAATGGTGTTTCCTCACGGCGCACCATGCACTCGCATTCTAAAAAAAGAGGCTCGCCAAATCTGGGAAAAATCTAATCACGTTGACTGGCTTGTTTTGGGTTTCACTGCTGAAGAACAGGGTAGGCACGACCGCTTTAAGCTAACAGAACGCAGCAACCTATTGCCGGTCCTGATTGACGCGGGCATGACTAAACAGGATTGTTTAGACTATCTTGTTCGTGCTGAAATCGCATTGCCAGACAGTTATGCCAAGGGGTTCCCCAATGCCAATTGCACCAAGCGGGGATGCGTCAAGGCTACGTCGCCAACCTATTGGAACCATCTGCGCATGGTCGAACCTGAAGGCCACGCGGCAACGTGTGAGCAATCCCGTCGCTTAGGTGCGCGGTTGGTGCGCTACAAGGGCCAACGGATTTTCTTGGATGAACTGCCGCATGACGCTAAGGGTCGCGCTCTGGCGTCTCTAAAAACCCCTGACTGCGGTATATTCTGTGAGGAAAAACCATGACGCCCGACGATCTAAAAACCCTGCGCGGCGATAAAACAAAAATCGTATTCGCCAACGAAATCGGTGTTACGGTGCAAACCCTGGGCAACTGGGAATCTGGCAGGACCAAACCACCGGCACCGAGGCTCGCCCAATTACAGAAACTACGGGACACTGAAAAATGAACGCAGAGCAAATCGCGATCGGCCTGGGGAGGCATACGCGCAATCAAACAGGCTTTTCCGCGTGCTGCCCAGCACATAACGACAAATCCCCGTCGCTGTCGATCAGTGACGGGGATGACGGCAAGATCCTAGTCCGCTGCCATGCTGGTTGCGATCAGGGCGCGGTGATTGACGCGCTTAAACGCCGCAACCTATGGCCGGAACACGTTAACGAAAAACCGATTCCGTTAACACGTCATGCCGAACGTGTTAAAAAAACCATCGTCGCCACCTATGATTATGTCGATCCTGAGACCGGCGAAATTAAATTACAGGTTGTTCGCTACGAGCCGAAGGACTTTCGGCAACGTCGCCCAGACGGTGCGGGCGGCTGGTCGTGGTCGGTGCCTGCGTCAGAGCGCATTCTATTTAACCTTCCATCCGTTTACGCGACCGACAAGCTGGTCTGTGTCGTCGAGGGTGAGAAAGACGTCATCGCATTAGCTAAGATTGGGATCGTCGCCACCTGTAACCCCGGCGGCGCTGGTAAGTGGCAGGAAAATTACACCGCAGCGCTCGCAGGCCGCGACGTCGTGATCCTGCCTGACAACGATGCACCGGGCGAGAACCATGCCAGAATCGTCGCTGAGGCGCTCACGGGCCGCGCTAGCCGCGTTCGGATCGTTCGCCTGCCTGATCTGCCCTCGAAGGGTGACGTCGCTGACTGGATCGCTAACGGCGGAACACGGGCCGATCTGGCACGGCTGATTATTCAAGCCGAGGCACCGGCACCGGTAATCCGTCCGAACGAACCGCCGGAGGATGACGCGCCATTTAAACATATGGGTTTTAACGGCGGCATTTATTATTACCTCGCCCACGGCTCGCAACAGGTTGTCGCTCTTACCCCTAGTCAGCACTCCAAGGCGAACCTTTGTTCCATCGCTGATCTGAATTATTGGGAGCGCGAATTTCCCAGCAAGACCGGCGCGAATTGGGATCTTGCAATGAATTCCATGATGCGGCGATGCGAACTCAAGGGGATTTTCTCGCCGGATATGCTGCGCGGACGCGGGGCTTGGTACGATGACGGGCGGGTCGTCCTGCATCTGGGGGACGTCGTTTACCTCGATAAAAAACCAACCAAACCCGTCGCGGTGCGCTCACGGTTTATCTATGAGCAGGGCCTACCGATGCGGGCTGAGATCGACAATCCGCTATCAGCCACCGAGGCAAAACGGTTCCTCGATCTGGTAACTATGATGCCGTGGGAGAACGATCTAGACGCGCTTCTGATCGCGGGCTGGACCGTCTGCGCCCATATCGGAGGCGTTCTAGGCTGGCGACCTCACATCTGGGTTGTGGGTTCCAAGGGGTCCGGTAAGACGCACGTTATGTCTAAGGTGATCAGACCGGTCCTAGGCGATAACTGCCTGTTTGTCGTCGGTGAGACCACCGAGGCAGGGGTGCGCCAGTCCCTCAAGCATGACGCGCTGCCGGTCCTGTTCGACGAGGCCGAGGGCGAGGACACACGCGCCACAGATCGACTACAGCGTATCCTTGCGCTGGTGCGCCAGTCGTCGTCCGAATCCGGCGGCAAGATCGCCAAGGGGTCTGTGAGCGGACAGGCTGCATCGTTCCAGATCAGGTCGTGTTTCGCGTTTTCGTCGATCAACGCGACACTCGTGCAGCAGTCAGACCGATCGCGTGTGACCGTGATCGAACTAAAGGCCAGCCGCCAGCATCACGAATTTTCAGAGATCCTCGCCACCGAAGCGGAGGTTCTCACCGAACAATTTATCACGCGGTTTTATGCCAGGGCGATTGATCAGGCGGTTAATGTGCGGGCAAACAGCGCGACGTTCGCCACAGCGGCCACGGCGGTTCTAGGCGAGCAACGAGCAGGCGATCAGATCGGTGCGCTTCTGGCGGGCGCGTGGAGTCTTACAAACGATGGTCTGGTATCGTTCGATCAGGCGCGTGATTGGCTGCACGATTTTGATATGTCAGAACAGCGTGAAGAGGTGCAATCGCAGTCCGATGAGCGGCTGTTGCTAGACTTTCTGATGCAGCAAATCGTCGATGTTCCGCTGGATAAAGGCGGCACAAAAAAGGCGATTGGCGAGCTGGTCCAGACCTGTCGGGGCGAGGATTATGGGTCGGTCGAGTTTGCGAAACTGGCGCTTGCGAGGCTCGGATTTAAGGTGGAGCCGGACGGAATTTACGTTTCGAACACGGCGGACGGGATCAAAAGATTGCTGCGCGGGACGCCTTGGTCTGTTAATTGGTCCAAAATTTTGCGGCGGCTTCCAAAATCTCGCGCACAGGCCGCGATGTACTTTGGATTTACCGGAAGCGTGTCGCGGGCCGTTTTCGTGGAAATATGACGGAAAAGCGTTAAAACGTTAACTTAATGTTATGTGCAACCCGTTGAATTTATTCAGGATGTAACGAGTTAACGGTTTAACGCTGAAAATATAGTATCTATAGGGAAAAAATACGGAGGAAAAAAAATTACAAAATTTATTTCTCTCTATATATATATATAAAAGCGTTAAGAATGTTAAGTGTTAGAACCTGTTAAAAATCATGCACTTACGCTTAACAAACGTGTTAACGCTCTGTTTTTGGACCGTTAACAAACTGAAATCATTAAACAAACGGGAAAATCACCATGTGGACCTACGAAAAGCAACTGAGATGGGACGATTTCGTCGTGAGAGACAGCCGAGGATGGCTGGTCTGCGTAGTCGGCAACGAAAACGAGGCGAAGCTGATCGTCGATGCGGTCAACGAATACAGAAAAAAATTGTTGACGGAAAAGCGGGCTTGAGATACGGTTATTTTATCGGAACAAACCGCTTGGGAGAGCAATCATGAACGACACAATCACCCTGGAAATCTACGGCGACGTAGAAATCCAATTCGAAGCAGACCCAGCGCCAGAGGGCGACGAGATCTCGAACTATTGGATGAACACGATCACGGTTAACGGCAAGGATCTGCTCGAAGGCCTAAGCGATGAGGCTAAGGATAAATTCCTAGAGAATTTTATCATCGCTATGGACCGCGATCATGTGACTGAGCTGATGTGGGATGCATACTATGACCGTTGAAAATTATCGAAATCGGATTGCGGCTAAGCGTGTGTCTTTTGATGCTCGCGGCCTCAGATCCATTCCGAAATTAACGCCATCCCTTAATCCGCATCAAGAGCACTGTGTAGAGTTTGCTTTGCGGACAGGGTGCGCCGCGTTGTTTCTTGATACGGGACTAGGAAAAACCCTATCGGCCCTTGAGTGGGGCCGCGTTGTAGTTGAACACACTAACCGGCCAGTCTTGATGCTTGCGCCATTGGCTGTAAGCGGCCAGCATGAGCGAGAGGCGATCAAGTTTGGCATTGACGCTAAGGCCATTCGCGAGCCGGACCAGATCACCGTCCCGCGCATTTATATCACCAACTATGAGCGTCTTGACCGTTTTGACGTTAGCCAATTTGGCGGCGTGATCTTGGATGAAAGCAGCATCCTAAAATCGTTTCAGGGTAAGACGACACGCCAGCTTATTGCGTCATTTGCGTCAACGCCGTTTCGCTTAGCTTGCACCGCTACGCCAGCCCCAAACGATCACGCCGAACTGGGCCAGCACTCGCAATTCCTTGGGGCAATGTCTCAAAGCCAGATGCTCACGCGATGGTTTCTCCATGACAGCATGGATACAGGCACATGGCGTATGAAGGGTCACGCCGTCGAGGACTTTTGGTCATGGGTTGCGTCGTGGGCGCGGTGTGTCTCCAAGCCTTCGGACCTTGGCTTTTCGGATGACGGTTTCATTCTGCCAGAGTTAGTAACAACACGTCACACGGTCGCGGCGGATCGATCCATTGACAGCGGCGCAGAGAAAGGCGGTCAAATGCGGCTGTTCCGAATGCCCGATACGTCGGCAACGGCCATCCACAAAGAAAAGCGGATGACCACCAATGCCCGCGCTCAGATCATTGCCGATATTGTGGCGGCGGAACCAACCGAGCCTTGGGTTATATGGTGCGACACAGACTATGAGGCTGACGCGCTAGCCCTCCTGATATCGGAGGCGGTCGAGGTTCGCGGGTCTATGTCTGCGGAGGTTAAAGAAGAGCGATTGACGGCCTTCGGAACGGGCCAGACACGCATTCTAATCACCAAGCCGTCTGTGGCCGGGTTTGGTCTTAACTGGCAACACTGCGCTCGAATGGCTTTTGTAGGACTATCGTTCTCGTATGAGAGTTTTTATCAAGCCGTGCGGCGATGCTGGCGTTTTGGTCAAAAGCGGTCGGTCCGTGTGCACGTAGCGTGCGCCGATACCGAAGAGGCCATTTGGTCTGTTGTGACCAGAAAGGCTGGTGACCACGAAGCCATGAAACGAGAGATGGTTGCAGCAATGCAACGCGCCGTTGTTACCCATTCCGAAAGCCAAGTTTACCAACCCCAAAAGCAACTTATTTTGCCGAACTGGATCACCGCATGACCGAAGTTTTAGACGTTTACCAAGGCGAGCGATTTGTTGCTGCTAATGCCGATTGCGTTGAATTTGCATCCGGCCTGCCAGACAATAGCATTGGCTTTTCTGTATACTCGCCCCCATTTGCCAATCTGTTCGTTTATAGCGACAGCGAGCGCGATATGGGGAACACCAAGGACGAGGCAGAGTTCAAAGAGCTTTACGCCCATTTGATCCGAGAAATGTACCGAGTAACGAAGCCCGGACGGCTCACGGCGGTTCATTGCTCAGATATTCCGCGCACCAAATCTACTCACGGAGTCGTCGGTTTATATGATTTCCCGTCTGATATACGTGATGTTCACGAGGCCGCTGGTTGGACCTATCATAGCCGCGTCACGGTCTGGAAGGATCCAGTTGTAGAGATGCAACGCACCAAAGCGCTTGGGCTTTTATATAAACAAATTCAAACCGACAGCACACGAAACCGTCAAGGCATGCCTGACTATGTTCTGATTTTCCGTAAGACTCCAGATGACGAAACCCAAGCCGACAAGGTTGCGCAGGATAAGCGGCTGTTTCCTGTCGATATGTGGCAGCAGTGGGCATCTCCGGTATGGATGGATATCCAACAGACCAACGTTTTGAACGGGAAGATTGCCCGCGAAGACAAGGACGAACGCCATATCTGCCCGCTTCAACTTGATTTGATTGAACGCTGCGTTCGGCTATGGTCCAACCCTAACGATACGGTCTTTTCGCCATTCATGGGGATTGGTTCCGAAGGTTACGTGAGCCTAAAGGCCGGTCGTCGATTTGTTGGATCGGAGTTGAAAACCGCTTATTGGCGTCAAGCTGTGAAAAACTTGATTGAGGCTGAGGCTTACAGCGCGGCCCCATCGCTTTTAGGATTGGCGGGCTTAGCATGATCCTTGAAAAATCCACGCAGAAACTCACGCCTGATCAGGTGCGGGAAATTCGGGCTAGATACAGCCGGGGTCGTCGAGGCTCTGGCGGGAGCATTAAGGATCTGTCAAGGATCTATGGCGTATCGTCATGCACCATGCAACACGTAGTGACGGGGCAGATTTATAAGGAGGTTCGGTCGTGATCAGGGTATTTCTCGCGGTGTGTGAACTCGCAGCCGTCGTCGGCGGTCTGGCGGCAATCGTCGCGGTGTTAATCGTTATTTCTGCGATGATGTGAAAATATTTGTTGCATATGAATTTTAGCCGTGTATATTAATTTCATCGACAGGCAATCACGCCAAGTCGAGCGCCTGGGAGGGCATTATGTTTTCTTCTTCTCTGAACCAAGCTTTCGAAGCTGCTACCCCGCAAGCTTGCAAATCGCTTATTGCGAGCGGCGTTCGGTTTGTTGTCGCTGTTGAGACGGCAGCGGGCGAATGGTTCCTCGCTCACGCTGAGGATCAGGCGAACGCCAATAACATCGCCCATACTTGGGTCGATCAGATGAACGCTCGCGGCGCTTCTTTGTGGCGTCTGTTTGAAACAGGCCCAGCGAACAAGCCGTTCGGCACGGTTTACGCTCAATCCGATTGGGAGGGCTGATCGCCAGAGAGAGTGGCTGTAACGGCCACCTTTACGGCCTGCGTCTGATCGTGTATCCTTGGTGCCAGATTAAAGGAAACCGCTATGGCAAAACCTGGCTTATACGCTGCAATTCACGCCAAACGCGCAAGGATCGCCGCTGGCTCAGATGAAACCATGCGGAAACCTGGCACCAATGCGTTCCCCGAGGATGACTAATGGAATTTTTTATTATCGCTCTACTTTTTGGCGCTTGGCAATATATTGCTATGCAAAAAAACAAATGAGCGACAAACCCGCAGGCTACACGTTCGGTCGTCCTACAACGTATCGCGCCGAGTATTGCGAGCGGGTGATTGAGCTTGGCAAGCTGGGTAAATCGCTGGTGCAAATTTGTTCCGAATTGGACGTCGTGAAGGGAACGCTGTTCAATTGGTGCGATAATAACCCTGACTTTTTGACCGCCATGGAAAAATCTCGCAGCCATGCGCAAAACTATTGGGAATCAATCGGTCACGACGGGATGCTGAATAAGTCCATCGACGCCTCCATCTGGTCCCGCTCAATGGCCGCAAGGTTCCCTGCTGACTGGCGCGAATCGAAGCATCAAGAGGTCACCGGCGCTAACGGCGGGCCGGTTAATCATAGCCTCAAGATTGAATTCGTAGACAGCGGAAACCCTGCTTGACGATCCAGCTTCCTAAATGGTCCGAGATCCTGTTCGACGAATCGGCCAGGTATATCGCTGTCAAAGGCGGTCGCGGATCGGGTAAGTCCAGATCGGTTGCTACGGCGCTGAATCTGAGGGCAGCGGCGAAACCGCTTAGAATTCTATGCGTTCGTGAAATTCAGAAGTCTATTCGTGATTCGTCTAAGCGGCTGCTCGACGACGACGCGGAACGGATCGGTCTAACATCGTTTTACAATTCGCTGGAGACCGAAGTCAGAGGCGCTAACGGCTCGCTGTTCCTGTTCGCTGGTTTGCGGCATAACATCGACTCGATCAAGTCAATGGAAGGGATTGACATATGCTGGGTCGAAGAGGCCCAGAGCGTGTCTAAGACCTCGCTCGAAACGCTGATCCCCACGATCCGCAAATCCGGCTCGCAGATCATATTCACATGGAATCCGAGGCACGAATCGGACCCTATCGAAGAGATGTTTGGCCGCGAGGATCTACCGCCTGACACGCGGGTCAAGACGGTTAACTACATCGACAATCCTTGGTTTCCTGACGTGCTCCAGAAGGAGGCCGATTACGATCTGAGCCGTGACCCTGAGAAATACAATCACGTTTGGATGGGCGGCTATCTGCGGAACTCAGAATCCCGCGTGTTTAGAAACTGGACCGTCGAGGAATTCGAGGCACCGGCTGACGCTATGTTCCGCCTTGGTGCTGACTGGGGCTTTGCAAGCGATCCTTCGGTGCTGGTCCGCTGCCACATTGTCGGGCGCAAACTGTTCATCGACTACGAAGCCCACATGGTCGGCTGCGAGATCATGGATCTGCCCAGCCTGTTTATGTCAGTGCCAGGCGCTGAGAAATGGCCGATCACGGCTGATAGCGCCAGACCTGAGACGATCAGCCATATGAGGAACAACGGGTTCCCTAAGATCCAAGCGGCGGTCAAGGGTCCGAAGTCCATCGAAGACGGGATTGAGTGGCTCAAATCGTTTGATATCGTGGTCCACCCTCGCTGTCGGCACACAATTGACGAACTGACGATGTATAGCTACAAGACCGATCCGCTCACGCAATTGGTGCTACCCTTGCTTGAAGACAAGAATAATCATATCATAGACGCGCTAAGATACGCCTGCGAGGGCGCTAGGCGGGCAAACATAGTCCGGCCTACGTTTGTCGCCCCTATCGCTGTCAACAGTCCCTACGCGAGACGCTAACCAATGGCCATGACGAAATCCGAGCGTTGGAACGCCATTCACTACGAGGCGCTGGTCGAATTCGACGCGATCAATTCGGCGGTGCGTGATGAGCGATTGCAGGCGCTGGACGACCGGCGGTTCTATTCGATTGCTGGCGCTCAATGGGAAGGCCCTCTGACTGAGCAGTTTGAGAACCGCCCGAAGATGGAAGTCAACAAGATCCATTTATCGGTTATTCGTATAATTAACGAATATCGGGCAAACCGAATTACGGTCGATTTTATCTCCAAGGAAGGCGACGAGTACGACAAGCTGGCCGACACATGCGACGACCTGTACCGCGCTGACGAGCAGGATTCCGGCGCTGAAGAGGCTTATGACAACGCATTTGAAGAGGCTGTCGGCGGCGGGTTCGGTGCCTGGCGTCTGCGGACTGTTTACGAAGACGAGGCGGACGAGGAAGACGAAAAGCAGCGGATCAGGATCGAGCCGATCTTTGACGCTGATTCGAGCGTGTTCTTTGACCTAAACGCCAAGCGCCAGGACAAGGCTGACGCCAAATCAGCGTATGTGCTCACGGCGATGACGCCAGCGGCTTACGAGGCGCAGTACAAGCAATCGCCTGCATCGTGGGAAAAAACCATCGAGCGCACCGAGTTTGATTGGCTCACGCCCGATATCGTTTACGTCTGCGAATATTACAAGGTTGAAGAAAAAGCTGAGCTGATCCACGTCTACCGCGATCTGGGCGGCGAGGAAGAGCGATACGCAGACGCGGAACTAACCGAAGAAAAGCTAGCCGAACTGGACGCTATCGGGTCGGTGAAGGTGCGCCAGAAGCGTGTCAAGCGTAACCGGGTCCATAAATATATCTTGAGCGGCGGCGGCGTACTCGAAGACTGCGGTTATATCGCGGGCAAGAATATCCCGATCGTGCCTGTCTATGGCAAGCGGTGGTTCGTCGATAACATCGAACGCAGCATGGGCCACGTGCGTTTGGCGAAAGACGCGCAACGCCTCAAGAACATGCAGCTATCTAAGCTGGCCGAAATTTCCGCGCTGTCGTCCGTGTCTAAGCCGATCCTGTTCCCCGAACAGGTCGCAGGCCACCAAGTGATGTGGTCCGAGGATAACGTCAAGAATTACCCATACCTGTTGATCAACCCCGTCACCGGCCAAGACGGGCAACAGGCGCTGACTGGGCCGACGGCTTACACTAAGGCCCCTGAAATCCCGCCTGCGATGGCGGCTTTGTTACAGATCACCGAGCAGGACATGCGCGACGTCTTGGGGAACCAGGAGCAGGGCGAGAAGACCGTTTCGAATATCAGCGCCAAGGCGATTGAGCTAATCCAGACCAAACTGGATATGCAGACCCAAATCTATGTGACGAACATGGCGAAGGCGATTAAGCGGTCCGGTGAGATCTGGCTGTCGATGGCGAAAGATATTTTCGTCGAGGAAGGCCGCAAGATGAAGGGGATCGCTAGTGACGGCACCCTAAAGAAAATTGAACTCATGCGTCCCGTGATTAACGAAAAGACCGGCGAGACTGAGACCGAGAACGATTTGTCTGACGCTGATTTTGATATCGCGGTTGACGTCGGGCCGTCGTCGTCGAGCAGGCGCCAGTCAACGGTTCGCAGCCTGACGAATATGCTAGCGATCACTACCGATCCTGAGACCGCCCAAGTGTTGCAGGCGATGACGATGTTAAACATGGAAGGCGAGGGGATCGCGGACGTTCGCGATTACTTCCGCGCCAAGATGGTTAAGATGGGCGTGATTAAGCCGAACGAGGAAGAGGCGGCGGCGATGGCTGAGGCGGCTCAGAATCAAGAGCCTGATCCGCAGCAGCAGTATCTGTTAAGCGCGGCCAAGGAAGCCGAGGCCAAGGCGTTGAAGACGGCGGCTGACACGAAGCTGACCGAGGCGAAGACGCTAGAGACGCTTGCGGGTATTGAAGGCTCACAGATGGCGCAGGAAGCCCCTGCACCGGCTCCGGCACCACAGCCTGCCCAGCCTGTCCAAGCGGCTCTAGCGGCCCCCGTAGAAGATCCTGAGACGAAAGCATTGGCTCGCGAAAAGGCCCAGCTTGAAATCGACATTCTGCGGGTTGATCTGGAAACCAAGATCCGCAAGCTGGAAACGCCAGAACCTCCAGAGGAAGAGCCGAACCATCCCGAAGCAGACGCTGCGATGGCGATTGCCGAAGCGGTCGATGGCCTGGCGGAAGGCGTCAGCGAATTTAAATCAGTCGTCGAAAACATGACGATTTCTAACCAAGAGAATGCAAAAGGTGCTATAGAGGCGGTACGAAGTCCTAAGCGCGTGATACGTGAAAAAGGCCGAATTGTCGGGATTGAATAGGAGCCATCATGGCAAAGTCGATCACTACTTGTAACAATCTATTGAAACTACTGTTTAACGCCACCGCTTGGGCCACCATCGCGGACAACGCGGCGGCATCGCCTTTGACCAACCTGTATATTAGCCTTCACACGGCTGACCCAGGCACTGGCAACAGTCAGAACACTAACGAGACCGGATACACTAACTACGCTCGCGTCGCAGTCGTGCGGACCAATGTGGGCTGGACTGTCGCGACCAACACGGCGGTAAACGCGGCTCTGGTCCAGTTTCCGCAGTGCGGCGCTTCGGGCGCTACATTGACCCACGTTGCTATCGGTACGGCGGCGTCAGGCGTCGGCAACGTGCTCTATGCGGGTCCGCTAAACAGCTCGCTAGCCGTTGCGTCTGGTATCCAGCCACAGTTTAACGCTTCCTCGCTCACAGTGACGGAAACCTAAGCATGACCCAGCCAAATCTAGCTAAGGGCGACGAGCCTCTGTATTCTTGCGTCGAGTGTGAAGGCCCCGTGTTTCTGGTGGACGACGTTGTGTATAAGCCCTGCGGCCATACGGCGGCTGCGGTGCTGGCAAATCTGACGGCGATCTTGCGCGGCACGTCAGAGGTGAAATAGTGGCGATCAGATCCTACAAAGATTTGGTGGACGCGGAGGAAAACGGACAAACCTTTATCGGTGCGTTCCGTAAAACCATCACCGCAGCCACAGGCCAAGGCGCATGGTTTGACGTGACGTTAAGTCCTGGCAACCCGCTGCCATTTTACTACGCCTCATCGCCCTTGTTTGGTTTGCCATTAAGCCAATCGGTTAATGGCGGTATGCCGCACAATCTGCCGGTCGGTCAGTTAGGATATAAAACCTACCTTAAAACCTTCACGGTTTCCCCTACGGCGGCGGGCTTGTTTTGCACGGGCCCCATGATCCTAATGGATTATCTATTCTATTATCCGTTTATCGACACGGGCACGACGGACGAGCAGTATCTAGGCCAAGCCGATCAACTTCCGCGCTACGTTGACGGCAAAGGCGTGCAAGTCATGGCTGTTCAAATGGCTGGTATGCTTGGAACGGGAAACCCGACTTTCCGCTTCACCTACATGAACCAAAACGACATTCCAAAAACAAGCCCAACACAGACATGTGGGTCGGCATCGCTAGTTGGGGAGCTGGCAACGGGAAACAACAGTTTAACATCCCAGCCAAACAGCAACTATCCGTTCTTAACGCTGTGTCCGGGCGATACGGGAGTGCGCTCGATCTTGTCAGTGACCTTTGACACTGCGGATATTGGGCTATTGGCGTTTGTGCTGGTTAAGCCTATTGAACAAATCATCTTGCGTGAAACTCTTACAACTGGCGAGCGAACACCTGTAACAGATTTCTTTGATTTGCCTGTCATTGAAGACGACGCCTATTTGTCTATCCTGCTTAACGGTGGTCAAGGTCTCGCGACACAATGCGGCTACATCGGCACAATTCAAACGGTTTGGGGATAAATCATGGCTTTACAGTCAATGGATCAAATTATCAGCGCGATTACTGCCTCGCAGTTTAACCGCACTGACTGGAACAAAAACGCCTTGCCAGTCACCGCGCAGGTCGCGGGCCAATGGTACGATCTGAGCACGGGAGCGGGCAATCCGTTTCAGAACTCGACGCACGGATCGACGACGAACCTAGCGTTTCAGGCCCTGTCCGATACGACGTCTATCGGCGCCACGACGGCGGCGCTGGGCGGCTCTATCGCTGGTACGGTGTTTACCGACACGACCCACGGCACAAACCGTTTCACAATCGGTATGTTGCTCTCAGGAACGGGTGTCACGGCGGGCACCTACATCGTCTCGCTAGGCACGGGTACAGGTGCCAACAACGGCGGTACTTATAACGTCAACATTTCTCAGACCGTCACATCGCAAACCATCACCGGAACAGCGACAACTAACGGTCTGTATACGGGCGGTGCGGTAGCGCCATCAATCAAAAACATTTTGAACGTCTCGGCGTTCTCAGCGGCGGCAACTACGGCCCCGGCGACACTCATGCTGGTCGATCAGGTTGCAATGTTCACCGTGTCGTCAGTCACCACCACGGGCGCACAGTCATTCACCGGGACGCAGACCCTGCCTCGCTATGCTACAGGCGCGGGTGTTCAAGCGTTCATCGTGCCCTCGGTAGTCATGGGTGCGGGTACGCCAACCATCCAGCTAAATTACACTAACGCGGCGGGCGTATCGGGCCGTTTGACGCCTGCCAGCCCCTCGCTACCCATCGCCAACACGGCATCACCTGTCGGGGCGCTGGTCCATACGGGAACGGGTGCGGGTAAGTTTGGCCCATTCATGCCGCTGGCATCGGGAGACACGGGTATTCGCTCTATCCAGTCAATCAACCTTTCGGCCACAATGACCTCTGGCTCACTGGTCGTCGTTCTCGCCAAGCCAATATTTACGCTGCCTATCACTACGGTCGGCGTGGCATCTGAGCGCGATCTGGTTAATCAGCTTCCATCCATGCCCCGTATTTTTGACGGTGCCAATCTACAATGGCTCATGTATGCGGGCGCGGCAACCCCTATTAACTCCGCCTTTTACGGCTCCATTGACGTAGCGTGGGGCTAAAATGGCTTTGGTCGGGAATTACTCTAATTTCAACAAACTGCCGCTAAGGTATTTTGGCGCTGGTGGTCCCAACAATTTCGGGGCCATCCAGTCCGGTAATCAGAGTAATTTCGTCCAGTCCGGTCGGCGGCGTAACCGCATGATGCAGGACCAAACGACCACGGCGCTGACACTATACGCGCTGCCAAATGGCAGTTATCCAACCCTGTCGTTTTTCATCCCACAACAAGCAGGGAGTATCGGGTCAAGCAATCAGATTTACGGCAACGGGGTATCTGAGGGTAATCTAGCGGGCGGCTTGCCGACTGACGCGAATCTAGACGGCGCGGGCGATATCACCAACGGCAACCTGACCCTCATCGCCCAGCTTATCGCGTCCATCACGGGCGCGGGCGACGTAACACCGCCGCCATCACTGGTCGGCAAG
>Ga0181347_1000070_pt1 | contig 30003 bp, 32 predicted proteins | sample Su13VDMM110SN_FD_130102 | JGI IMG/M metagenome (GOLD analysis project Ga0181347, IMG submission 130102) | Freshwater viral communities from Lake Michigan, USA - Su13.VD.MM110.S.N | ecosystem: Environmental > Aquatic > Freshwater > Lake | place: USA: Michigan | collected 2013-07-16
GATGGCGGCTACGACCGTGTGGCGCTGCCGACTGGTGCGAGGGTGGCTGAACGGTTTGATTTGAGTAAGCAGGTTGATCGGATTGTTGTTGCCAAATTAAAAGACGGTACATTCGCATGGAACGCCCAAAAAGACGGTCGCATTATTCAAGATCAAGTAGCAAAAAATGCCAATGATCTTTCTTTAGCAGTTGGTAAAGACCTCGCTAGAAAAGCCGAAGCGCAAACAGATATAGGCGCAAACTCTATTTACGAAGGTGACGATCTTAGAGTTGGCGGCGAGGGCATGAAGAAGTATTACGATGAGATATACCCCAACTACCTCAAGAAGTTCGGCAAGAAGTACGGTGCAAGCGTTGGCAAGACTGATGTTGATGCAGATGGTGTAGCAGAACCCCTGCACTACATGGACATCACCCCCGCAATGCGCAAAGAGTTCAGCACAGGTATCCACATGGCAAAGGGCGGCAAGGTGTCGTTCGCCAAATCCGCAGACGATATGCGCAAAGAGTTACTAAGGAATAAACATGGCTGATATGCCAATACCGCAGGACTACGACCGCCACATCGATCCGATTGAGGACATGGGTGCGCTTGGTGAGGTTGCTGAGATTCACTTGTTTGATGAAAGCATCCAAGAGATGGATGACGGGTCAGCCGTTGTCAACCTTGATGACATGAAGACACCCGAAGACTCGCCTGACTTCTACAGCAACATGGCTGAAGAACTTGATTCGTATGACTTGGGCGACATCGCGCTGAAGTACATCGAACTGGTCGAGAAGGACAAAGAGGCGCGTGAAGAGCGCGACAAGCAATACGAAGACGGACTGCGCAGAACGGGGATGGGCAACGATGCCCCCGGTGGCGCTCAGTTCAACGGCGCATCGCGTGTCGTGCATCCCGTCATGGCTGAAGGTTGCGTTGACTTTGCGGCACGCGCTATCAAAGAACTGTTCCCGCCCGATGGGCCTGTCAAGACCAAGATCGCAGGCGAGGTCACAGAGCAAAAGACTAAACTCGCAGAGCGCAAGCGCGACTTTATGAACTGGCAGTTGACTGAGCAGATCGAAGAGTACCGCGATGAGGAAGAGCAGCTTCTGACGCAGCTACCGCTTGGTGGCAGTCAGTACATGAAGATGTGGTATGACGAGGGTAAGCGCCGCCCCTGCGCTGAGTTCTTGCCGATTGACAACGTGTACTTACCGTTCGCAGCGGCAAACTTCTACACCGCCTCGCGTGTGACCGAAGTCAACGACCTGACTGAAGACGAGTACGGTGTGCGCGTTGCGTCAGGGATGTACCGCGACACCGACATCTACCGCGCAAGCCAAGAACCTGAGCAAAGCCGACCTGAAAAGGCGAACGACCGCATTGAGGGTCGCAAGTCTGAGAACGAAAACATTGATGGCGTGCGGCGCGTCTATCACATCTACACATGGATGGAGATCGAAGACGACAAGGAGTCGGGCGGCGAACGCGCCCCCTACATCCTGATGATTGATGATCAGACAACCGAAGTGATCGGGATGTATCGGAACTGGGAAGACGGTGACGAGGATATGATCAAGTTGGACTGGATCGTTGAGTTCAAGTTCATCCCTTGGCGCGGCGCATATGCAATCGGCTTGCCACACCTGATCGGCGGTCTTGCTGCCGCGCTGACTGGCAGCTTGCGTGCATTGTTGGATAGCGCACACATCAACAACAGCAGCACGATGCTGAAGCTGAAGGGCGGGAAGATTTCGGGTCAGAGCCAAACGGTTGAACCCACGCAGGTGGTGGAGATTGAGGGCGCACCCGGTGTCGATGACATCCGCAAGATCGCCATGCCCATGCCTTTCAACCCACCCTCTGCCGTGTTATTTCAGCTTCTAGGGTGGCTTACCACCGCAGCCAAGGGGGTAGTCACTACCGCCGAAGGAAAGATCGCCAACGTCACATCCAACGCCCCCGTTGGTACGACTCAGGCGCTGATCGAACAGGGCGCTGCGGTGTTCTCATCGATCCACTCGCGGTTGCACACCAGTCAGGCGCGTGTGCTGAAGATTCTTGGTCGCTTGAACCGTTGGTATCTTGACGCTGAAAAGACTGACATGGCGCAAGAACTTGGCGTGACCAAGGAGGACTTTGAGCGCAACACCGATGTCGTACCAGTTTCTGATCCCCACATCTTTGCGGAGTCACAACGCTATGCTCAGATTCAGGCTCTCGCCGCAAGAGCGCAGGCAAATCCAAATCTTTATAACCTCTTGGCTGTTGAGAAGCGAATTCTTAAGCAGATCAAACTTCCTGATATCAATGAAGTGCTACCTGATCCGCAAGACGTTAAAGAGATGAACCCCGCGCTTGAGAACGTGGCTATGACGCTTGGCAAGCCTGCAGGCGCGTTCCCGCATCAAGACCACCTAGCACACCTGCAGGTGCATTTGGACTACGCCAAAGACCCTGTGTACGGCGCAAACCCCATCGTAGCCCCTGCGTTCATCCCCGCCGCGCTTGAGCATATCAAGCAGCACCTGACGCTGTGGTATCTGCAACGCATGGATGCCTACGCAAGCGCATCGCTGAAAGAGCCGTTCAACATCTTGAAGGTTGAGCCGATCTTGGATCAGGCGCAGCAGTTGCTTGCTCTGTCATCGCAGCACTTGCATCAAGATACGGCTGAACAGTTTGGCGGCATGATGCCTGTCATGCAGCAGATGATTCAGACGATTCAGCAATTGAAATCACAGCAACAGCCAAGCGACCCATCAGTTCAAGCGTTGGTTCAAACGCAGATGGCTGAAACTCAGCGCAAGGCGAAGAACGATACAGATCGATTGCAGTTTGAGGCAGCGAAGTTGGCTGCAGATACTCAAGCCAAGCAAGAGAAGAACGTGGCTGATCAACAAATTAAAGCCGCAGAACTTACGCACGATATCAACTTGCTGACGCTTGAGCAGCAACATGAGCAGCAGCGTCAGCAATTGCAGGCGCAGCAAGAGCAGCAAATTCAAGCGCAACAGGCAGCACAGGCAGCACAACCCCCAACTGAACCACCCCAAGGAGTTTAATCATGGCTGAAGGTATCTCGCAACACAAACGCATGGCAATGGGCGAATCCGTTCCGATGGCAAAGGGTAAGGGGTCACTCCCCAAGTATGCAAACGGCGGCGCAGTAATGCCTGAGAGCAAGGTCGCTAACTTACCCGCCAAGGGTGAGGTTATGCCTGTGGTCAAAGGCACTGGCGCAAAGATTGCCACGTTCAAGAAAGGCGGCAGAACTCGCCGTGATGACAGCCTGCCATCGCGCAAGCCAGTCGGCTTGACCATCGCTGTTGGCATCCCCGTCAAGAAGGTCGGTCGCAGCCGATGATCAATCAGTTAATCGATCAGATCAAGAAGCGGCGCGTAGAAATCGCGCTTGCTCTTGCTGAAGGTCGCGCAATCAATATTGAGTCGTATCACCGCTTGGTCGGAGAGTATCAGGGGCTTGGTGAAGCCTTAGAGATGCTCGACAACCTGTTGCAAGAGGATGAACGCGAGATTTAGGAAGGTTTGACAACATTGTCAAACCTTTCAATACCCGCGCCGAATGGCGCTTTTAACAAGGAAGTCGTATGACTTTAGAAGAAGCATTTCCAGTAGTTGATTCAGGTTGCGCCCCGCTTGGTGGAAGAGTCTTAGTCCAGTTCAAGCAAACCCCCAAGAAGACCACGGCAAGTGGAATCATTCTTGTGGAAGAAACCAAAGAAACCGAAAAGTGGAACACGCAGGTGTGCAAAGTCATTGAACTTGGCGCATTGGCTTACCGCAACCGCGACACGCTAGAGTTGTGGGCTGAAGGTGTTTGGGCTGCGGTGGGCGACTATGTGCGCGTGCCACGGTGGGGCGGTGATCGGTGGGAAGTACCACTTGGCGAAGATGACAAAGAGTGCGCTCTGTTTGCCATCTTCAATGACAACGAAGTGATCTCCAAAGTAACTGGCGACCCACTTAAAGTTAAGGCGTTCCTATGAACTCGACTGAAAAACTTGAAATGCAAGACGAAGCTGACGGCAGCGCGGTAGTCAACCTGCCCGATGATCAGGAAAACCCACAGACACTAGCCGAAGGGGGCGATGTTGATAACCATCCTGACGATACTGCGGGTGTTGACGATGACGATCCTGATCGTGAGCAGATTCGTGCTGCAAGACGCGAGGAACGCCGCCTCAAGAAACAGATTCACAAGGAGAAAGCAAGCCAGTCGAACCACCTCATCAATGCGCTGAAGAAGCAAAATCAGGCGCTTGAGTCACGGTTGGCTAGTCTTGAAACCCGCACATCGGGCGCTGAACTAGCGCGTGTCGATAAAGTGATCGATGACACGCAGGTGCAGATCGAATACTCCAAGATGAAGATGCGCGAGGCTGTCAGTCAGCAAGACGGCGATGCTGTGGTCAAGGCGCAAGAGTTGATGTATGAGTCGCAGCGTAAGCTAGAGGCGCTCAAAAACATCAAAGAGAACGCCACCAAGCAAATGTCAGCCCCCAAGCAGAACATCAATGTGCCTGACCCTATGGTACAGGAGATGGCTGCTGACTGGATGGCAAAGCATAAGTGGTACGACCCTCAAGGCAAGAACTTGGACTCAGAAATTGCCCAACGGATTGACAAATCTTTAACCGAAGAGGGTTTTGACCCCTCATCACAAGACTATTGGGATGAACTTGATGATCGACTCAAGAAATATGTGCCTCACCGCTTTACTGAAAGTCGCAATCAGCGCGATGACCGTTCACAGCGCACGCCGCCAAGGTCTATTGTGACTGGGTCGGGGCGTGAAAGTGCGCCAAATACTCGCACAAACGAGTATCGCATCAGTCCTGAGCGTGTTGCAGCCATGAAAGAAACAGGCGCTTGGAACGACCCAGTACGCAAAGCCGCAATGGTGAAGCGTTATATGGAACATGACCGTCTTAACAAAGGAAATCAATAATGGATAGCCGTCTAAAACGCAGTTCAGGCGCAGGGCGTGAGAGCCGTGCCGCACAAAACGCAGATCGCAGCCCTGCAGACGAGAAATTAGCGTCAACAATGGCACGCCGCAAGATGTTCCGCGATGAGTTCATGCAGGAATCGCTTCCAAAAGTGCCTGACGATCCAAATTGGCACTATTGTTGGCTTTCTACAACAAATGCATACGACACAATCCACAAGCGTATGCGTTTGGGCTATGCGGCGGTGACCACGGATGACTTGTCCGGCTTTGAACACCTTAAAGTCAAGTCAGGCGAGAATGTCGGACACATTTCAATCAACGAAATGGTGCTTTATCGCTTGCCGATGGAGATTTATCAAGACTATATGCTTGAAACTCACCACTTCGCGCCGATTGAGGAGTCAGACAAGATTCGGACACAGCAAGAGCAGCTTTTGAACACAACAGACAGCAGCGGTCGCCGTCTTGTTAAGTCAGAAGGCGATGGTATGCCCGATGAAAGCAATGTTCGTCTACCTGTTTTTGAGTAATCTGTTGTGTTTGTGAAAATTACTTTATAATTCTCACATAGCCGCCTGTTTTGCATAAGATGGGCGGCGCAATAGCAAGAATTTCTAAAATCACGTTGTATGGTGATTTTGCCTGTAGCTTTGAATAAAGCGAAAATCAAAATTTCTTTTCAACTATTTTAGGAGTTTTCAAATGAGTGCAACATCCGCACCTTTTGGTCTTCGCCCCGCATACTTCCCTACTGGTGTGGAAAAAGCACAGGCGTTAGCCAATGGAATTACTTCAGGGTATGCAACAAGCATCCTGAAGGGTCAAGCTGTTCAGTACAGCCCTAACGCAGGCGTTATTGTGCCAGTCTTGGACACCACAACCAACAGCGGTTTAGTTTCAGGCGTTTTCGCAGGCGTTGAGTGGACTGATACGACTGGTCGCCGCCGTGTGTCGAATTACTGGCCTGCAAGCACCGCCGCTATCGCAGGCAGCGTGGTCGCCTATTTCTTTAACGACCAACAAATCGTTTATGAAATTCAAACTGACGGCACAATGGCTCAAACAGCTATCGGAAACGAAGCCAACTTGAGCAACTTTGCTGCAGGCTCTACCACCACTGGTTTGTCGGCGATGACTCTGTCAGCTACGCTTGCAGGTTCGGGTGCAGCCGCTCAGTTCCGTATTGTTGATATCGCACCTTATGCCGATAACGCATTTGGTGACCCGTTCGTGATTGTTCGCGTACAGATCAGCAAGCCTCAGTTTATTTCGACTGTTAACGCCATCTAAGGAGAACTGACATGGCAGCACCAATGCGCAGTACCGACTTTAGATCGGTTGTTGAGCCGATCTTGAGCGAAGTTTTTGATGGCGTGTATGACCAACGCTCTGACGAGTGGAACAAAGTGTTCCGCGAACAGACTGGCATCCCAAGAAACTACCACGAAGAGCCAGTTCTGTATGGCTTCGGTGCAGCCCCTGAGTTACCTGACGGTAGCGCAGTGACGTACCAACAGGGTGGTGTTCTGTTCTTACAGCGTTACCTCTACAAAGTGTACGGCTTGGCGTTCGCGCTGACCAAGGTACTCGTTGAAGACGGCGACCACATCCGTTTGGGTCAGGTCTATGCCAAGCACTTGGCACAGTCTTTGGTCGAAACCAAGGAAACCCTGTCAGCTAACGTGCTGAACCGCGCTTTCAACAGTTCGTATGTTGGCGGCGATGGCGTTGCGCTCAGTTCGGCTTCACACCCGATTGTCAGCGGCAACTTCAGCAACCTGTTGGCGACATCAGCTAACCTGTCACAGACTTCGCTTGAGCAGATGCTCATCCAAATCCGTCAGGCAGTTGACAACAACGGCAAGAAGATTCGTCTTCAGCCGAAGCAGTTGGTTGTTGCACCCGGTAACGTGTTCCAAGCCGAAGTTCTGTTGAAGTCTGTGCTTCGCGCAGGTACTGCCAACAACGACATCAACCCAGTCAAGTCGATTGGTTTGTTGCCTGAAGGTTGCGCAGTTCTGTCGCGTTTGACTTCAGCTACAGCTTGGTGGGTTCAAACCGATGCGCCTGAAGGCTTGAAGTTGATGATGCGCCGTGGTCTTGAGAAGACTATGGAAGGTGACTTTGAGAGCGATTCAATGCGCTACAAGGCTACTGAGCGTTACACCGTGGGTTGGACTGACCCACGCGCAGTGTACGGCACGCCCGGCGTGTAAAGCACCAAGGGGGCGGTGAAATACCCGCCCCTTTTTTAATTTAATTCTGAGTGGTTCAAGCCACAGGAGTTTTCAAATGCCCCAGTTTTCAGACGACCTATTTTTAGGTTCAGCCATTACCACTCAGGGTGAAGATACATACCCTGCTGTTTCAACCTTTACTGGTTCAATTGCTACAACCACGCTGACCGTCACTGCGATGCTTTCGGGTGACCCAATTACTGTTGGTATGTTTATTGACAGTTCAACGGCACTCACCAATGGAACTCGCATTACCGCTTTTGGTACAGGTACAGGCGGCGTAGGAACGTATACCGTAAGCGTTTCACAAACCGTAGCAAGTTCCACAATCATTGGTTCGGGTAATGCTTCCTTGCAAAACCCATCACCCATGAGCGTAGGTGTTGGCCCATTGGGTCGCCTCTTCATTTGGGATGCTGTACCACAGGCAAAACTGACAACCAACATTGTTGCTGCTGTCATCACAACTGCCACCACGCTTACGCTTGCCGCAGGTGCAGGTGTTATATCCACGACCATCACAGGCAACGGAACAGGCTTGCAGCTTGACTGTCCTCGCGCAGTCGCTACAACCACAGGCGCAGGTACTCCGACTTCTGTCAACATTACCGTGTCTGGTTACGACTACTACGGTCAGCCCATGAGCGAAGTGATCGCAACTGGTACAGTCGCATCAACAACGGTCAACGGTAAAAAAGCGTTTTACCAAATCTCTAGCGTTACCGCTTCAGGTGGCAGCGTGGTGACTGTTGCTGTGGGTACAACTGACATCTTGGGTTCGCCCTTGCGCATTACTGACAGAGGCTACGTTGCCCGTGCAGGTTGGGATAACACCTTGGCTGAAGATGCAGGCACAATGACTGTTGCCGCTACTTTGACGGCTACTACAACCACAGGCGATGTGAGGGGTACATATTTACCCTCATCTGCTTGTGACGGCATCAAACGTCTTGTAATGGGAATAGCCCTACCCGCAATCGCGGCTGGCCCGAACGCAACCCGCACTGGCGCTCTTGGCGTTACACAGGCATAGGAGATAAATCATGGGTTTCAAATCAGAAACAAAGATGAAGTCTACGGAAATGACTGCTGACGAAGTGTCTACCAAGGGCATGAAGTCGGGCGGTATGCCCAAGATGAATATGGGCGGCGCGATGATGCCTGACGCATACAACCCTAGCATGGCTATGAAGAAGGGTGGCAAAACCAAGAAGATGGCTATGGGTGGCGGTATGCCTATGGGCGCACTTCCAACTGCTGCCGCCCCTGCGATGGGCGCACGCGCACCAATGGGTCGTGGGATGCCTGCACGCCCCGCAATGGGCGCACGCAAGCCTGACCCACGCCAAGCGATGATTGAGGCTGCAATGGCTCAAAAAGCCGCACAAGCACCAATGATGCGCAAGAAGGGTGGCATGGCAGAGTCGGACAAAGCCCAAGACAAAGCGATGATCGGTAAAGCCATGAAGCAGCATGACTCGCAACAGCATGGTGACGGCAAGGGTACGAAGTTAAAACTTCAGACTGGCGGCGTGGCTAATGCGCAAGGCGGCTACAAAAAGGGCGGCGGCATTAAGAAGTTTGCCACAGGTGGTGTCGTAAACGGCGCTGCGGGTTACGCTGACGGTGGTTTTGCCAAGGTAAAGTGCAAAGACGGCGGCGGCTTCAAGGCAATGAAGAAAGGCAACTGCTAGTAATAAATCGGGGGTTCGCCCCCTTTTTTTGCAATCTTACAGGTGAAATATGTCACAAATCGTTTCTTACGTCAGTCCGGGCAGTTCGACTGACAACCAATTACGCACGCAAACCTCATCACGCTCTGCGGCATACGATCCTGTAGACAAGCTGCGCATATCGCAGCCACAGGCGTTGATCGACACCGACTTTGAGTACGGCACGCAGCCGACCAAGTGGGAATCAATCTCGCTGCAGAACAACCGCCCAAGCTGCTACTACATCCCGCAGCAACCGTTGACGATCACAGGCATCACGGGTCTGAACACGCTGAACGGTGGATTCACGTTGGCGGGTACGTTTGTCCTCGCCACGGGCGATGTTATTTTCGTTCAAAATCCTCTCAACAATGATTGCAGCGGTTGGCTGTTTGTTTCTACAGGCGGCACGAACTCATGCGTTGTGCAGACGGCGGTGGGTACGACTATCCCCGCAACAAACTTTTTTAATACCGCAGGCACATACGTCTACAAAGGTGTATTTTTCTCTGCTTGTGGTTTTGGTCTTAGTGGCACTTCCGCAGTAACGAACGTAGGCACAAACGTCACGGTTACTACTGCTGACGTTCATGGTCTGAACGCAGGTAGCTTGATTTATGTAATTGGTCTAGGTGGCGGCACTCCTGCACCTAACGGCGCTTATGTTGTTGCCACAGTTCCTACCGCCAACACATTCACTTATGTTGCGGCAGTTGCGCCAACGGTTGCTATCACCAATACGTCAGGTAAGGTAAATATTTTTGCACGCCCTGCAGGGTTTGTTGAATCTCGCCCTTATGACGGTGGCGTGGCGTTCTCAGCGGGTGCTACCGTACCCAATCAACAACTGATCCGTCAGACTCGCCGCTACTTCCGCTACCAGTCAGGCAAGGGCATTCAATTCTCGACTGGCTCAACATTTAAACCCGCTTTGTTTAATCCCACTTTAGCGGCAAGCAGCACAGCGGTTGGCGCAACTATTACTGTCACCTGTCAGTTCCCGCACAACTTGGCAACAAGCACTGTCGTGACCGTGGCAGGCGTTGATCAAGCAGGCTTTAACGGCAGTTTTGTTATTACAAGAACCAGTGCTGTTGCATTTACTTATATTGCCAAAGCAGCGCCATCTGCGACAACGGCGACTGGACTTGACATCAAGATTAGTCCGTTTAGTTGGTGGGGTTCAAGCGTTCGCATTGGTTTCTTTGACCTGCAGAACGGTATGTTCTTTGAGTTTGACGGTCAAACTTTGTACGCCGTGGTGCGCAGTTCAACCACGCAATTAAACGGTCGTGCAACGGTCACCAACAGCGGCACTTATTTAGTCGGAACAGGAACATCGTTCAGCAATCAACTGAAGCCTAACGACTACATCGTGATTCGTGGGGCATCGTACAAAGTCATCACAATTATCAGTGATACCTCATTGCAATTTAGTCCTGACTATCGCGGTGCAACAATCAGTCAAGGTGGCGCGATTGTGTCAAAAACAGTTGACACTCGCGTGCCGCAGTCGCAATGGTTTGACGTTTGTGACGGAACAAGTTCGGCTAGTAACCCATCGGGTTACCTGCTTGACCTTACTAAAATGCAGATGCTGTACATTGACTACTCTTGGTACGGTGCAGGGTCAATCCGTTACGGTTTCCGTGGGAAAGACGGCGCAATAGTTTACGTTCATCAGACTCAGAACAACAACATCAAGTACGAAGCCTATATGCGTTCGGGCAACATGGCGGCGCACTACGAGTCAAATAACCAGTCGGGCGCAACTTACCTAACCGCCACGTTGACTAGCGTCACCACCTCTTCAATGGAAGTGGCTGACACCAGTTCGTTTGCCCCATCGGGTATTGTCAAGGTTCAGGCAAGCGGTACTACAGCCGTTATTGAGTACATTGCCTACACAGGCAAAACGGCGACATCGCTTACTGGCTTGACCCGCGCTCAAACTGGCGGCAATGCTGCCTCAAACTTTACCTTTTCAGCTACTGCCCTAGTTGCTGTTGAGTTTGCGTCATCTGACACCGCTGCGGCTCTTTCGCATTGGGGTTCATCTGTAATCATGGATGGGCAGTACGATGATGACAAGTCGTTGATTTTCAACTACGGAACAACGACCGCGATCACCACAACGAACACAAATCCGATTGTGATCATGGCGATTCGCGTTGCACCCGCTGTTGATAACGGCACGGTCGGTCTGTTGGGCTTGAAAGAAACCATCAACCGTATGCAGTTGACGTTGAGTTCATTGGGTCTGTACACCACAGGCGCAGGGTACTTGATCAACCTGATCATCAACGGATTTGCTTCGGGTGCTACTTCGGGCAGTTTCATTTCTCCGATTCAGCAAGCCAACGGTATCACCTCTTCGTTGGCGCAGATTGCGGTCAACACCAATGCGGTGACAGTGACGGGCGGCGAGTCGGTGTTCGCGGCTTACTCCAACACTACAGGCAATACCACGTTGGACTTGTCGATTGTGCGTGACTTGGGCAATTCGATCTTGGGTGGCGGCACGACCAACACTGTGCCAACATCTGCGGCGGGATTCTACCCTGATGGGCCAGACATCCTGTACATCGTAGCCACGCCGTTGGCTGCAACATCATCAACCATTTTGGCTCGTCTTAACTGGAAAGAGGCACAGGCTTAATCATGGCAAAAGCGGGGTTGTACGCAAACATCCACGCCAAGCAAGAGCGCATCGCCAAAGGATCAGGCGAAAAGATGCGCAAGGTTGGCAGCGCAGGCGCACCCACCGCCGCAGCTTTCAAGCAGTCTGCAAAGACAGCAAAGATGAAAGACGGCGGCGTGTCGCTTGCGGTTGGTCGTGGTGAAAAGTTGCCAACTAAACAAGGTGCGGGGCTGACAGAAAAGGGTCGGGCAAAGTACAATCGTAAAACTGGAAGCCACTTAAAAGCGCCGCAGCCTGAAGGCGGCAGTCGTAAGGATTCGTTCTGTGCAAGGATGAGCGGCGTAGTCAAGAACGCAAAGGGTGATGCGCCTCGCGCAAAAGCCTCTCTCAAACGATGGAAATGTTCTGGGTGGTAACAAATGGCAACAAGCGGCACAGTCGGGCAAACTACCATTTCGGTAATGACGCTCATCGATCATGGTGCAAGACGCGCAGGTAAACTCGCCGAAGAGTTGACCTCTGAGCAGGTCTTAGCCGCCAAGCAAAGTCTGTATTTTTTGCTGTCGAACCTTGTCAACATGGGCATTCAGTATTGGTGCATTGACAAGGTGATCGTTGGTCTGCAGCCCGAACAGTTGTCGTACACGCTGCCAGTCGGCACGGTTGACGTACTGAACGCCAACTACCGCACGTTGACCGCGAACAGCACAGGCTACAACAGCACATCAGGGATCACCTCAAATGCGTTTGATGGGATCGGGCAGAGCATATGCCAACTAACAACAAACACGGGTTCGATTGGGATTGCGAACGGAACTGGCAACCCAGTTTACGTTTCAACGATTGGCATACTTCCTGCGATGTCAGGATCGGTCACAGCGGCGATTCAATACTCAATTGATGGCACAACATGGGTTACCGTGGAATCGCTTCCTGCGACCGTTTGGTCGGTTAATGAATGGATTTATTACGACTTAGAAGCATCTGCAAACGCCCCCTACTGGCGCATTCAGCAGTCGGCGGGTGCGAACATGGGGTTCTATCAGGTGGTGTTTGGGTCATCGCCCATCGCCATCAATATGTCGCGCATGAATCGTGATGATTATTCAAGCCTGCCGAACCGCAATTTCACATCAAATCGCCCTCTGCAGTGGTGGTTTGACCGCACGATCCCGCAGCCCACGATGTATTTATGGCCCGTTCCCGACAACATTCAACCACAACTTGAACTGTGGGTCAGCCGTCAGATTCAAGACGTTGGCGACTTAAACGGCGAGTTGGAAATCCCGCAGCGTTGGTACATGGCGATCCTAAACGGGTTGTCGCATCAGATGGCGATGGAACTTCCACAGGTTGACCCTGCGCGGATTCAATACTGCGAGGCTCAGTGGGAGAAATATTGGGCGATGGCTGAGAACGAAGAGCGCGACAAGTCACCGATCTATTTTGCACCCAACATCAGCTACTACACACGATAATGGGCAGATTCTTATACACCCTTGGCAATGCGTCACTATCAATCGCAATTTGCGACCGATGCCGCATGAAGAGGGCGTATTCGGTCATCAGCCAAGACGGGAACATACCCGGTCTTCGCGTGTGCAACGAAGGCTGCTCTGACCAGTTTGACCCGTACCGCCTGCCTGCGCGACAGACAGAGAAAATATCAATTCGCTTCCCCCGCCCTGATGTGAGTGTTATTGCCGCGCACAATGCGCTAGTCACCAACCCATCGGGCAGCTTGGGTATCGCGCTTGAACAAACATCCAATCCGATTGACGGAAACCTTGACACATTGAGTCCATAATGGCTGACGTAAGAATCTCCGCACTACCTCAACCACAGACCGCTCTCACAGGCTTGGAATTAGTTCCTATTGTGCAGAATGGTTTGACCGTACAAACAACCACTGCGGCGATTGCGGCGCTAGGTGGCGGTGGCGGTGGTGGTGTGACATCGTACTCAGGCGGCACGACAGGTCTTACCCCATCAACAGCCTCGACAGGCGTTGTGACGCTTGCAGGCATCTTGAACGCAGCAAACGGCGGCACGGGCGTTACAACGCTTACAGGGCTTGCATACGGCAACGGTACAGCGCCGTTCACCGCAGCAACTGCCGCGCAAGTGGTTGCCGTCATAAGCACAACCGCCGTTGCAGTATCAACAAACATTGCGGGTGGTTTGGCGGGATCAGTTCCATATCAAACAGCGGTCAACACCACCGCCTTGTTGCCTGTCGGAACAAACGGTCAAGTATTGGCGCTTGTGGGCGGTTTGCCTGCTTGGACATCTGTTGCGGGTACTGGCGATGTGATTGGGCCTGCAAGTGCTACCGCAAACGGTATTGCCTTGTTTAACGGCACAACGGGAAAATTGCTAAAAGATAGCGCAACTACTGACGGCTTAATCAATGGTTTAACAATCGGCAAAGGACTGTACGGCGGCGGCGGTGGTTTTAGCAACACCGCATTAGGTGTTCAGACGTTGATGTTCAACGTATCGGGGCAATCCAATACGGCAGTTGGTTGGGGTGGGTTGCAGGCGATCACATCAGGCAACAGAAACACCGCAGTAGGAGTTAGCGCACTTAGTACATCGCAAACTGGAGATAACAATACCGCTATTGGGCAGGGCGGTTTAGAAAAATTGGTAACAGGAAGCCAAAACACAACGCTAGGAACGCAAACAGGAAGCAATATCACCACAGGTAGTTCTAACACTTTTGTTGGACACTACGCAGGTATTAGCATATTAACTGGCAGCAACAACACCATTCTTGGTGCAGGATCAACTACTGGAACATCGTTATCAGACACCGTAATTATTGCCAACGGAACAGCAGAAAGACTTAGAATCCTTAACACAGGTGCGTGGTCACTTGGCGCAACTGGTACGAACTACGGTACTTCGGGTCAAGTATTTACATCAGGTGGCGCAGCCGCAGAACCGTCATGGACAACCATTGCAGGAACAGGTACGGTTACTTCTGTCAGCGGCGCAGGCGGCACGACTGGCTTGACGTTAACGGGTGGGCCAATCACCACTTCAGGCACGTTGACGATTGGCGGCACATTGATAGCAGCTAACGGTGGCACAGGTCAGTCTTCATATACCGTGGGCGATATCCTATACGCATCAACCACAACAGCTTTGTCCAAGTTGGCTATCGGTACAAGCGGTCAAGTTTTAACCGTAACAGCGGGTGTTCCTACTTGGGCGGCTGCGGGTAGCGGGTCGGGCGATGTGGTTGGGCCTGCAAGCGCGACAGATAACGCGATTACACGATTTAATTTAGCAACAGGCAAACTAGTTCAAAACTCGCTTGTGACTGTTGCCGATGATGGCGCGATTACTGCGCCCGGTGTCAGTAGCGTCATTCCTTTTTACTACCTTAACCAAGCTGCATTTCCTAGCGCCACTACTTACCACGGTGCTTTAGCGCACTCTCACGCAGATGGGGCAATGTATTTTGCTCACTCAGGCGCATGGGTGCGGATGTTAAATGACGGTGGCGCATTAGGTACGCCAAGTTCAGGAACTTTAACGAACGCAACGGGTTTACCTCTTACGACAGGCGTGACTGGAACATTACTAGTTGCAAACGGCGGTACAGGTGTAGCAACACTCTCAGGACTTGCATACGGCAACGCTACAGCAGCGTTTACGGCGGCAACCGCTGCGCAAGTGGTTACTGTTATTGGTACAAATGCTGTAGCACGCGCAACAAATATTGTGAATGGCGTTGCGGGTTCATTGCCTTATCAAACAGCGGCAAACACAACTGCTATGATTGGTATTGGCACAGCAGGTCAAGTATTGACTGTTGTTGCGGGAGTACCCGCATGGGCGGCTGCGGGTGCAGGAACGGTTACTTCCGTTGGCGGCACTGGCACAGTCAACGGATTAACGCTGACAGGAACGGTCACTACCACAGGTAACTTGACGTTGGGCGGCACGCTTGATTTGTCATCACCTCCCGCAATCGGAGGAACTACAGCGGCGGCGGGTACGTTCACCACATTACGAGTCAATTCAACAATTTCACTTGCAGGTTCAACAGGAACTGCAGGTTATGTATTGACCTCGCAGGGTGCAAGCGCACCCACTTGGACAGCGGTAACAGGAACGGGAACGGTCACAAGCGTGAGCGGTTCGGGCGGCACTACGGGCTTGACGCTCACGGGTGGGCCAATCACTTCATCAGGCACGCTGACGCTTGGCGGTACATTGGTTGTCAGTAACGGAGGCACGGGTGTAGCAACACTCAGCGGAGTAGCGTTCGGTAACAGCACATCAGCTTTTACTGCAGCTACTGGCGCTCAACTTGCCACGGCAATTGGTACGACAACGATAACCAACGCAACAAATGCAACAAATATTTTAGGTGGTGCTGCGGGGCAAATACCTTATCAAACTGCCGCAGGTACAACCTCATTTATTCCTTTGGGATCGTCTAATTATTGGCTGTCATCGTCAGGCACAACGCCTGCATGGGTATTGCCTCCCGTTGTTACATTTAGCGGTGGAACGACTGGATTTACGCCATCAACAGCATCGTCAAACACTATTGTTTTAGCAGGAACTTTGGTAGCTGCCAATGGCGGTACGGGTCAATCTTCTTATGCTGTAGGCGACATTTTGTACGCCTCAACCACAACCGCGCTATCTAAACTTTTAATTGGCACAGCAGGACAGGTTTTGACTGTTGTTGCAGGTGTACCTGCGTGGACAACCCTTGGCGGTTCAGGTACGGTCACATCGGTCAGCGGTTCGGGTGGAACGACTGGTTTAACGCTCACGGGTGGGCCAATCACAACAACGGGTACTTTGACACTAGGTGGCACTTTAATCGTTGCCAACGGCGGTACAGGGGTTGCCACCATTGCTGCCAAAGGTGTAGTGATCGGCGCAGGCACATCAGCGGTTACCAACGTGGTGTCAACAAACGGTACAAACGCACCGACTACCTCTTACGGAATCTTGACCACAGACGTATCAAACAACCCAGTTTGGACAGACGTAATTGACGGAGGAACATACTAATGGCTACAACAGTTAAGATTCGATTGACCACCACGGTAGGTGCGCCATCATCCACGACTGGCATGGTTCAAAACGAGTTGGTGGTTAATTCGACTGACGGCACGATCTCGTTTTTAAACACGGCAGGAACGGCAGTAATCAAGTTGGATCAAGCCACCTGTCAACACACTCTGATTTAAAAACATGGCAACCAAAATCCTAATCAAGCGGTCAACCACCGCAGCGGCAGTACCCACCACGGGTCAGTTGGCAGCGGGTGAACTTGCCATGAACACGACTGACGGTTACCTGTTTCTCAAAAACACCGCAGGTACTAACGTATGGAAGTTTGGAACAGCTTCGGGTGGCGGCGGCAGTTATTTTGCAGATATGCTTGCTGTTGGCGGCGGCGGTAGCGGTGGTGGCTTTAGCGGCGGCGGCGGTGGCGCAGGCGGGTATCGCTATGCTACTAATATTGCCGTTTCTGTTGGTCAAGTAATCACGGTCACAGTCGGTGCGGGTGGTGCGGCAGCAGCTAGTAACATAGAGGGCAACTCCGGCGCGAACACCACGATCACGACAGGAATTATTTCCAATGGCGGCGGTAAGGGTGGCGGCAACTCAGGTTCATCGCCTTACCCACAAATTGGCGGCATTGGTGGTTCAGGTGGCGGTAACTCAAACAGCGGCTTCGGTACGGTCGGCGCGGTTGGGTGGGGCATACCGGGTCAAGGCAACAACGGCGGCAACGCGAACGCTGCGAACGGCGGTGGCGGCGCAAGTGCTGCAGGTAGCACGACAGGGCCGGGCGGTGCAGGCAACGTCAATCCGATTACAGGCTCTACTGTCGGGCAAAACGTAGCAGGCATATACTACGTGGCAGGCGGCGGCGGTGGCGGTACGGCAGCAGGAACGGGCGGTAATGGCGGCGGCGGCGCGGGTGGGGCTACTACATCTACCGCAGGTAGTCCGAACACGGGTGGAGGCGGCGGTGGAAACGGCAACGGCGCGGGTGCAGCAGGCGGCTCAGGCGTTGCTGTGATTGTTGTGCCGCTTGCAAATTACTCAGGCACGATTACGGGGTCGGTAACTGCCACCACCGTTGGGGCATTCAAGCACATTGTTTTCACTGCAGGCACAGGAACTTACACGGGATAAATCATGCAATGGTTGATAAATGAATTGTTGGTGACAAATGACATCGCGCCCGACATGGTGACGCGAGTCAAATATTCGGTCACAGATACTCAAGATGGATTAGTCGGTGTCGTCACCAACTTCATAAACATTGTGGTTGCTGATCCAAGTAATTACACCCCATATGCTGATATTACCGAAGTGCAAGCTATTGGATGGGTGCAAGACACTCTAGGGGTGTCAGGAGTAGCATCAACGGAAGAGCAAGTACAGGCATCAATTGATGGGCAAAAAATACCAGTAGCACAACCCGCGCCTTTGCCGTGGGTAACCACAATTACGGAAGATTTAGGGGCATCAGGTATTGCATCAATGGAAGAGCAAGTGCAAGCATCGATTGATATCCAAAAAATACCAGTACCTCAACCCGCGCCTTTGCCGTGGTCAACCACAATTACGGAAGAATAATCATGGCTGCAGTCGGATTTAACACACTTAGTCTGTACTACACAGCAACAGCGGCGCAAACACCAAGCGGTGTCAATTTGGCGTTTGGCGAACTAGCGATCAACATCACAGACGGAAAGTTGTTTTACAAGGACAACTCAAGCGTGGTGCAAGTCCTCGCGCAAAAGGGTGTCGTGACGAGCATAGTCGGTACGGCGAATCAAGTGGTTGCCACGCAGTCGGGGTCAGGCCCGTTCACCTACACGCTCTCCACTCCACAAAGCATCGGCACGACCTCTGACGTTCGGTTCAATTCAATTGGGCTTGGCACGGCAGCATCAGGCGTTGCGGGTGAGGTTCGCGCCACGGGTAACGTCACGGCGTACTACTCTTCGGACATCAAGTTCAAAGAGAACGTGCATCCAATTTACGATGCCCTAAATACGGTAGCGCGGATTGGCGGCAAGACGTTTGACTGGAAAGAGGACTACATTCAGTCGCATGGCGGCATGGATGGCTACTTTATCCGCAAGGCTGACTTCGGGTTCATCGCGCAAGACGTTCAAGCGGCGTTTCCCCTCGCCGTGCGCACGCGACCTGATGGTTCGTTGGCGGTTGATTACGCAAAGATGATCGCGTTGGCGTTTAGCGCGATTGCCGAACTCAAGTCACAAGTTGAAGCGTTGAAAAATGCCTAATCCATCATCAGGCGCGATCTCTTTAAGCACCATCAATTCGGCATTCGGCTACAGCCCAACCGTACAGATTGACATGGGGCTGTACCCTGTCACGCTTGGTGCGGGTGCGTCAGCGGGTGGGCAGGCGCAGATGTCAGGGTTCTACTACACCCAAGTCGGCGCAGTACCCGCCACGACCGCCAACGTGGGGTCAGGATCGTCAGGAACGGCGCAGCAAGGCATATCCATCGCCCTGTCAAATAACGGGCTTACGTTGGCTGTGGGTGGCAATACGGACAACACAAACATCGGCGCGGTGTGGGTGTTCACCCGATCAACGGCGACAAGCACGACATGGACTCAGCAGGGTTCAAAGCTAGTCGGAACTGGTGGGGTCGGCACGCCCAAGCAAGGCACTTCTGTGGCTCTGTCTGCTGACGGAAATTACTTGGTGGTGGGTGGCTCTAACGATAATGGCGGGATCGGCGCGGTGTGGGTTTGGACTCGCAGCGGATCAACATGGACTCAGCAGACAAAAATAGTTCCCACTGGATACACAGGCACGCCTGCGTTTGGATCGGCTGTAGCAATTCTACCCGACTGTGATTTATTGGCGGTGGGTGCGCCAAACAATAATAGCGGTCAGGGTGGCGTTTGGATTTTTAGCAGATCAATAACCACTTGGACACAGTTGGCGGCAATTGGCCCCGGTAGCGGCGGCATTTCAGGTAACGCAGGAACGAGCGTATCACTTGCAAAATGGAAAACACCGAACCAAGCAGGTCAACAATGGATAGTTGCGTTTGGTGCGCCTAATTATGGAACATTATTAAATGGAACGTATGCGGGTTTGGCTTATGTTTATTTAGGAGATCCATCATTCCCAACAAGTTGGTCTTATGATGGTGCAGCAACATATTTAGGAAATTTTGGTCAACTGCAGGGAACTGGTGCAACAGGGTTAAAAGGTGCGGCGCAAGGTACATCTGTTTCATTATCTGCAAATGGAAATACTTTGGCAGTAGGTGCGCCGTATGACGATACTTCACCGTCTTATTTGTTAGGTTCAGGTTCTGTATGGATGTTTAGCAGAACTTACGATAGCCCAACAGGATTTCCGTGGACAGGTGTTTGGTCGCAACAAGCGTTAATTACACCAAACAACATCCCAAGCGGGTTCAGTGGAAACGCCAATTGGGGCGCGGCTGTAGATTTATCTGCAGACGGAAATGTGTTGGCAACAAGCGGATACGCTTCGGGTGGTGGCAACTATTCAGACGCTATCGGCGTGATGAACGTATTCACTAGGTCAGGCAGCACATGGAATTTTAATTCAGGATTTATAAGTGGCTTGTTAATCAACGGCGGTACAGGAACGGGTACGTCATCATGGAAGGGTTACAGCCTAAGTCTAACGGGGAACGGCAACTCCATTGCGTTTGGTGCGCCTAAGGATAATTCAAACATCGGCGGTTTTTGGGTGGCGCAATGAGTTTCTTTTTGATCCCAGTAGACGAAAGCGGTTTGACCCCGCACTTTGACCCACGCACGCAAACGCTGACCAAAGGGTCAAATGACGGTGTGTTGTGTTGGCGCGTCAGCAACTTTCCAATTGAATACTTGCAGGGTAAAAACGGCAACGATGACACGGAGTGGTACGCCGACTTTTATAAAGCAAAAGTAAACAATATTCTGTCATCGATCAGCGATCTAAAGGCGAATGAAGACGTTTATAATTCAATGAGTGCCGATGAAAAAGCTAAATTGTTTACTTACGAGCAAGCCGTCATCGGCATTCTCACGCAGGAAGGGTTTCCTGTTGGGGTGAAATTTCCTGAACCTTTTAAAGGACTGTAAATGAATATTTCTCTTGAACTGATGAATGCAATTTTGCAATACCTTGGCAGTCGCCCATACGTTGAAGTCGCTGACTTCATCACTAAAGTACAAGCTGAAGCACAAGCTGATGTTGCAGCACAAGCTGAACGAGCAGACGAACTTAAAAATTTGAAAGAGTTGGTTCAAGAGGTTCAAGAAGCACGATTAGCTGAACAAGTCGCACAAGTCGAGGCATAACATGGATTGGCAGAACCTCTTTAACCTAGTATTGGGTGTAGCTTTACCAGTAGGTGGGTGGTTCTGCCGCCAGTTGTGGGATTCGGTCAAGGAATTAAAGACAGACATTACCGAACTACGACTTCATGTTGCTGAGAATTGCGTCAAGAAAGCTGAAATGGAATCGCAGTACAGCAAAATTGAAACCATGCTTGAGAAGATATTTGACAAGCTAGATAAAAAAGTTGATAAATGATTAAGCAACTTTTGACTGGCAAAGATAATGCGACTTACGACATTGCGCGTGTGGCGTGGTTTGTGAGTATTTTGGCGGTGCTTGGCGTGGCAGGCTATCAAGTGTTTGCTTACGGCGCGGTGAGCCTCAGAGAGCTTGCTGAGTCACTGGGCATTGTGTCAGGCGCGGGTGGCGCAAGCGTGTGGGCTAAAAAAGATGCCGAGCCAAGTAAATAAATTTAACATTTTCACAACACCGTAACAGCAATATGTAAATCTATATTTTTTACGGGTGCGCTTATGTTTAGTATTCGCCGTGTTGATGGGCTACAGGATTCTCAAGCGGCGCTACTAAAGTGGTTGCAGATTGAAACGCTACCCGGCGACTCTCCGATTGATGTTTCCTGCGGCGCGTGGTGGATTGCTTACTCTGACGGAAACCCTGCAGGATTCTGTTCAATCAAAAGATCGTCACGGTGGAGTAATGCAGGATACCTCTGTCGCGCAGGAGTGCTTCGTAAGTTTCGTGGCAACGGTTTGCAAAAAAAATTAATTGCTGTTCGTTTGCGTTATGCAAAACGCGAGGGTTGGCATTGGGTGACCTCTGACACTTACAACAACCCCGCTAGTACCAATAATCTCATTTCCTGTGGTTTCCGAATGTACATCCCCTCGCACAAGTATGCGGGTGAAGGCACTATCTATTGGAGAAAGAAATTGTGATACTAGACATTCGCCTTAAAGAGTTCGGCAACGAAATGCAGGGTGAGCGCCTTGAAGCGGTAAATAAATACGGATCGTTTCAGGCTGCGGCAGATGCGTTGGGTGTATCTAAGACCGCCATTCAGCAGTCGATGTCGATTCTCAAGCGCAACGCGGCGATGCGTGGTCACTCGCCTGATAACGATATGACGCGCACCGTGCCTGATGGCTTCAAGGTAAAAGGGATTAGCACCTATTACAACAACGAAGGCAAGCCAATTGGTCAGTGGGTTAAATCAAGCGCAGACGAAGAGCGGCGCACACAAATCATCAAAGATACGTTTGCAGCAATGGCAGAAGAATTACCTAAAATCGCGCCAACTGTATCACAAATGATACAAAATGACGCTTTATGTAACGTATATGTTATGACTGACTGCCACGTTGGGATGTTGGCTTGGCATAAAGAAGGTGGTCAGGACTGGGATTTAAAAATTGCAGAGAAGGTTCTGACGGGCTGTTTTGAGCAAATGGTTCAAGCGTCACCCATAGCGAAAACGTGCATTGTCGGGCAGTTAGGAGATTGGCTGCACTTTGATGGGATGGTGGCAGCTACACCAACATCAGGTCACGCGCTAGATGCAGACGGGCGTTTTTCAAAAATCATTCAGGTATCTGTACGCATCTTGCGTAGGCTAGTTGATTTCTGTTTAGAGCGACACGAAAAAGTTGTTGTCTTGATGGCTGAAGGAAACCACGATATGGTTTCGTCAATTTGGCTTCGCATTATGTTTAAAAGTCTGTACGAAAACGAACCAAGAGTGGAAGTCATTGACTCTGAATTGCCATACTACGTCTATCAGCACGGTCAAACAATGATCGGTTTTCACCACGGTCATCTTAGCAAAAACAACAGTCTACCCTTGCTATTTGCTGCTCAGTTTGCACCCATTTGGGGTTCGTGTACCAAGCGTTACATACACACAGGGCATCGCCACCACATTGAGGAAAAAGAGCATAACGGGGTCACGGTTATCCAACACCCCACTTTGGCGGCTAGGGATGCTTATGCGGCAAGGGGAGGTTGGATTGCGGAAAGGCAGGTTTCAGGCATTACTTACCACAAAGACTACGGGCAAGTGTCTAAAAACACCGTTACGCCTGAAATGCTTACTTAGGTTTATAAATGCCGACATTTTCGTACCTATAGGTTTATTTTTTGCAGATAAAGATTAAAATAAAATAACTTGTTTTGAGCGGAGTTAAGATGATTCCAATACCTAGCACGTTAATGCTTAAAATTGGCGCGGCACTCGCAGCTTGTGCGTTGATGTATTTTCTTGGCTACAGCCATGAGCATGAGCGATTTGTTAAGTACAAAGCCGATGTTGCCGCATTGGGCAAGGCTCAAGAACAATTAAACGCTGCGTTAACAGAAAAGCATGAGTTAATTTCAACGTCAATCAAGGATAAATATGAAGCTAGTCTTAGTGCTGTTCACAATTATTACTCTGACAGGGTGCAGCCAGTTGCCAATAGCGGTTCAATGCCCACCGTTTCCAAGCCCACCGTCTGTCCTAATGTCTGCGCCCCCGACACAGTTTCTGCTAGACAATGCGCTGAAACGACCTTAATGCTGACTGAATTGCAAAAATGGGTACGGAGTATTAAATAATGTTTACATTCTCAGAGCGGTCATTGAATAATTTGAAGGGCGTACACCCCAAGTTGGTGGCTGTAGTCAAACGTGCGATTGAGTTAAGCCCAATTGACTTTACCGTCTTGGAAGGTGTGCGTTCACAGGCGCGACAAGATGAATTGTGGGCGCAGGGGAGAACGAAGCCCGGTCAAGTGGTGACTTGGGTTCAGACATCAGGCACGCACGGTATCCAAGCGGATGGTTTCGGTCACGCCGTTGATCTTGCCCCCTACCCGATTGACTGGAACGACTTCAAACGCTTTGACCAATTGGCAAATATCATGTTTGCCGCAGCTAAAGAATTAAACGTGACGCTTCGTTGGGGCGGCGACTGGGATATGGATTCTGTCATCCATGAACGTGGCGAGTCTGACAGCCCTCATTTTGAATTGTTTAATTATTGAATAAAGAGTTAAAATGTCAAATCAAGCGCTTTGTGATAAAGCACGACAATATTCCAATCAGGAAGCGCTATGACTACCTCTTTTACTCTGACCTATGACAACTTGGTAACTGCTATGACGCAGTACCTTGAGCGCAATGACGCTTCGGTTGTTGACCAAATCCCCACCTTTATCACGTTGGCTGAGTTTGAAATTGCTCAACAGATTAAGACGTTGGGTCAGATGCAGGTCGTGCAAAGCACCATGTCGGTCAACAATCCGATCATCCAAAAGCCTGCACGTTGGCGCAAAACAACAAGTATGTCGGTCACGGTCAATGGCGAAAAAAACCAAGTTTTCTTGCGCAAGTATGAGTATTTGAACTCGTATAACGGCAACGGCGCGACAGGCGTTCCTTTGTATTACGGCGATTATGACTACGACCATTGGTTGGTTGCACCCGCCCCTGATGTGGCGTACCCGTTTGAGGTGCTGTATTACGAGCGCCTGATGCCCCTATCAAGTATCAATCAGACGAACTGGCTTACCAACAACGCCCCAAACCTGATGTTGTTTGGTGCGCTATTGCAAGCCGTGATCTTCCTCAAGAACGATGATCGGGTGATATTTCAACAGAAATACGAGGCGGCATTGCAAGCCGTGAAAGGCGAAGACACAACCCGTGTTGGCGACCGTTCTGCAATCGCCGTTGACAGTTAAGGATAACCAATGCCTACTTTTACCGATCCGTTTACCAATCAGACGATCAGCCCCTCGCAGGTCGGGTATGAGCCGCTGACGATTTCTGCGAACACCACGCTGCAGTGGCCCATCAACGGCAACACGGGCGCGGTCGCCGCCAACATCATGCAGGTGGTTGCCACTACCGTTGGGCTGTCGCTTGCGATGCCGCCTGCGTTGCAGGTCAGCAACGGTCAGACCTCGCTGATTCAGAACGTGGGTGCAAACGCATTTACAGTTGTTGACTACAGCGGCAACACCATCGTATCCATCGCTTCAGGAATCGCGCAGTATGTATTTATCACAGACAACACTACTACGAACGGCACTTGGTCTAGCGTTACATTCGGTGCGGGTACTTCGTCAGCGAACGCCGCAGCCTTGGCAGGGAATGGTTTAATTGCCCAAAACACCACATTAAGCCAGTCGTACCCTGAGAGCGCGGTCAATTCAAGTGCTGTACTAACCGCAACAAACCGCGCTCAGTTCTTGGTGTGGTCGGCGGGGGTTGGAACAATCACCTTGCCATCTTCAGCGGTGGTCGGCAACGGTTGGTTTGTCAATGTGCGCAACGGTGGGTCGGGCATCCTTACGGTTACTCCAAGCGGTACGGATACGATTGACGGAAACGCCAATAACCAGCTTCAGTTGACCGAATCGATGGTCATTGTGAGTAATGGGTCAAACGGCTACTTTACGTTCGCCTACGGGCGTTCTAGCGTGTTTCAGTACACGCAGCTATCAAAGTCGGTAACTGGCGGCACAACGACCCTGAGCGCAGTTGAGTACGCCAACGTGGTGCAGCAGTACAGCGGCACACTGACCTCAAATCAGATTGTCGTTTTGCCATCAACTGTTCAAATTTATTACCTGAACAACACGACATCAGGATCATTCAGCCTGACGTTTAAGACGGCGGCGGTCGGTGGCGCTACCGTGGTATTGCCGCAGAACACGACCTTGACGGTTGTGTGCGATGGCACGAACGTATTCAACGCAGGTTCAGCGGCGGCAGCGGCAATTACTTCGGTGACGGTGAACCCCGGTAGCGCAGGCGCACCCACCATTACTTTTACTGGTGACACATCAACTGGTATTTTTAGTCCATCTTCAGGCGTGATCGGATTCTCATCGGGCGGCATCAGCTACATGACCATCAGCAGCGCGGGTCTGTTTGTGACATCGGGGATTGCAGGAGGAACATTTTGAGCAAGCAGGTAATTGCGCTCAAGATATTACCCGGCGTTCAGCGCGATGGAACGCTGTTTGACGCTACCTGCTACGTTGACAGCAAGTGGTGTCGATTCCAACGTGGTCGCCCACGCAAGATAGGTGGCTACAGAGGCATCTTTCAAAACGCCACACAGATCAGCCGTGGCATGATTATGAACGCTCAGGATGGTTTTAATTACGTCTACAGCGGCACGTTTAATCAATTGCAATACTGGATTACTGACAATGACGATGGCGTGGGTTCAGGCCCGTACACGGTTACATTCACTTCGGGGTTCACGTTCAACAGCAATAACCTTTGGCAGTTTGACATCGGGTTCAACGGAAATGGAAGTGGGGCAGATGTCATCATCGCCCATCCTGCTCAGAACCTCACCAACATTGACTCAACCGTTAACACCCCCGTTTTATATGGCAGCTTTCCGTCAGGTTCAATGTCGCCCGTTGGTCAGTTCACCGCCGCAGTCGCCCTCACTAACGGATTGACAACGGGTACGATCACAGGTGTCAACGGCTTGGTGTCTGCAGGTCAATTAGTTACAGGAACAGGCATCACTGCGGGTACAACGGTCGTTTCTGTTGCTGTGTCAACCAACACCGTGGTTACGCTCTCAAGCGCGTACACAGGCACGACAGGTACTCAAACGCTTACATTTGACAATCAGATCAATGTGAGCGGCGGTTGCGTGTTGATTTATCCATACCTGTTCGTATACGGCAACGATGGGCTAATTCAAAACTCATCGGCGGGTGACTTTCAAAACTGGGTTGCGGCTGACGCAAACGCCAACAACGTGGCTACTGGCAAGATCGTAAAAGGTCTTCCTGTTCGCGGGGGTACGACATCACCCGCAGGATTATTTTGGTCGCTTGATTCGCTTGTGCGAGTCAGTTTCGCCCCAACTACTGTTGGTGCAACAACGCTCTATTGGAAGTACGACTTAATTAGTTCCCAAACGTCAATTCTGTCATCGTCAAGCGTAATTGAGTATGACGGTATCTTTTATTGGTGCGGCGTTGATCGATTCTTGCAGTACAACGGCGTGGTCGCGGAACTCCAAAACAACAACAGCATCAACTATTTTTTTGACAATTTGAATTATGTTCAACGCCAAAAAGTGTGGGTGTCAAAAGTGCCTCGTTGGGGTGAAATTTGGTGGTTTTACCCAAGCGGCGATTCGGTTGAATGCAATGATGCCGTGATCTACAACGTGCGCGACAAAGTTTGGTATGACGCAGGGGGCGCACTAGGCGCACGGCGCTCTGCGGGTACATTCTCTGAGGTGTTCCGATTCCCCATATGGGCAGGTAATGAAGCCAATTCGTCAAACAATTACATCTTGTGGCAGCATGAAACTGGTGTGAATGAGGTGAACTTGGCGCAGCAGAATGCGATCCAAAGTTACTTTGAAACGAACTCAATCGGGTGGGTGACGGGTGGGCCGGGCGTGCAAGGGCAACTCGCAGGCAAAACCAACGCCATGCGCCTTGAGCGCGTTGAACCCGACTTCGTTCAAGAAGGTGACATGAACCTGTATGTGGTCGGCAAAAGCTACGCACGCAGCGATGACGTTATCAGCGAAGCCAAGGTGTTCAGCCCGACCACAGAAAAGATTGATATGCGCGAACAACGTAGAGAGATGCGTTTGCGGTTTGAAAGCAACGTAGTGAACGGCAATTATGTGACTGGCAACATCTTGCTATCTTGCGAGGCAGGAGATATTCGCGGCGAAGGTAATCCGTGACCACACCTGATCCTCGCGGTATGTCGTGGGATCAATGGTGTGCGCTTATGGCTGAGTTATTTGCTGCGCAAGAGCTTGGTACGCTGCCTGAAGATCGATGGCGCGAGTGGGGTGACAGCATTTCGGGAATCGGCAACTTTATGAACTCAGCAGTGCCTAGCACCCATTCGTTTGAAACGTGGCAGGAGTGGGCAGAGAATATGGTTGGGGTAATGAGCATATGACACCTGAATTTGCGATTGAGCATATTTGCGATGTGGTTGATGAACTCAAGCCGCTGACGGTTGATCATCACGCCGAAGTGAACTTTTTTAGTGACACAACGCTCGATATTGATTGGGATAGGTACGGCAGGGGGCAGAAGATGTACTGCTTCATCACTTGTCGCGTTGGGGGTAAATTAGTCGGGTGGATTGGTTTTTGGGTTCACCCACACATTCGCCACAAGAATTACCTAATGGCTTTTGAAGACTGGTACTACTTGAAGCCTGAATATCGCAGGCGCGGGTGGGGCAAGAAAATGTTTGAGAACGCTGAAGGTGCATTGAAAGCGGGTGGGGTTAAGCGCATTATGGTTAGCTGCAAGACCTACCAAGACTACACGCCCTTGCTTGAGGGTCTTGGCTACATCAATTACGAAAAGAATTTTACTAAGGCTACGCAATGAAATACACCTTAGACCTGCTACCGCTTAACGCCTTTCAAGGGCGCGGAACGCCTGTTGGCGGTCGAGGTCTTCGGTTGCACGGTGGTGGCGGCTACGTCAGCGGCGATTACGTTGACACAAGTTACGGCGCTGACGGACAGGGCGGTTGGAATGCTGCCCCTGAGCCAGTTCCTGACGGTAGTGGTGGATGGACTGCCCCCGCCGCTGCCGAACCTGCCCCCGCACCTGCTGCCGATCCTGCACCCGCGCCTGCTGCCGATCCCGCCCCTGCACCTGCTGCCGATCCTGCCCCCGCTGCCCCTGCACCTGCACCTGCACCTGCCCCTGCCCCTGCAGCCCCTGCTGCAAATCCGTGGGAACAAACGGTAAGAGATATTTACCAACAAGAGTTTGGTCGGCAACCTGATGCAAGCGGCATGGCAAGTTTTACTGCTGCGCTGAACGCAGGCTTGACTGGTGAACAGATGCGCGATGCGTTGCGCACAAGCCCTGAAGGTCAATCAATGGGGCTGTCACCCGCCCCTGCCCCTGCTGCCCCTGTGCCGCCTCTAACTGCCGCAAAACCCGCACAATGGGAGTTGCAGCCTGAGTCATATGACGAGTTTACAAACGCATACAGCGCCCCTTATTGGAGAGATGTAAATAGCGGCGATAGAAAAGAAGTAGGTCAACCTGTTCAGTACGAAGGAATCAACCTAGTTGATCCCAACGCATTCGCGCAGCATTTAGCACCGAACTTTGAAGGAACGCCAACACAATTTTATGACGAGCAAGGAAATTTAAAGGGCGTTCTAGTTGACTCAGTTCGTGCGGGTTTAGGTACGCGAGAAGGTGAGTTGATTCTTGACCCAATGTCACTTGGGTTGGCGCTTAAACAGGGCGAAACTGCATCACTTGACAGCAAAATTCAGCAGCGCAACGAGAGCGGTCAGTTGCTGTTCGTTGATCCTTTGACTGGCGGCACGACAATCTATAACACTGGTGTACCTGCAGAAACGGGCAGCACGGTTAAAGATTTGCTGTACATGAACGAAAGGAAATACGGCGGTCAGATTCCTGCGGATACAACGCAAGGTATGCTGATGCTTGCGCTTGCAATGGCATCAGGCGGCGTTGGCGGTGCGTTATTAGAAGGTTTGGGGTTCGGCGCGGGTGCAGGATTAGGCGCAGGCGCAGGTCTTACGGCAGGCGAAGCGTCAGCGTTGATGGGCATTGCGGAAGGTGCGCCATCGCTGACTACTGGTATTACTAATGCAATGGTTGCAGCGTCTGAGGGGGCGTTGCCAACCGCCACAAATTGGGGTGCAATTGCCACATCAGCCGCCAAACAGGGTGTTTTGAGTGCAGGCGTTACAGCACTCAAAGGCGGTAGTCCATCCGATATCTTAAAAGCGGGTCTGATTGGAACTGCCACTAGTGGTGCGGGTGGCGCAATCGGCAGCGCAGGATTGGGTGATCTTGGTACGGCGATTGCAAAAGGCGCTTTACAAGTTGGCACTACAGCAGCGACTGGCGGCAACGTGACCAATTCTTTGGTTTCAGCCGTGGTCGGCGCGGTGCTTCCGACTGCGATGAATCAAGTTATTCCAAAAGATACGTTTGAGGGTCTGCCGACCGTTTTTAAAAGCACACTTGAAAAAGCGGTTGCTAGTTCAATTACTGCGGCGGCAACAGGCGGCAATTTAACCGATGCCGCTTTGAATTCA
>Ga0181347_1000071_pt1 | contig 29568 bp, 35 predicted proteins | sample Su13VDMM110SN_FD_130102 | JGI IMG/M metagenome (GOLD analysis project Ga0181347, IMG submission 130102) | Freshwater viral communities from Lake Michigan, USA - Su13.VD.MM110.S.N | ecosystem: Environmental > Aquatic > Freshwater > Lake | place: USA: Michigan | collected 2013-07-16
GAGTAATTGCTTTTTGAACATTATCATCTGTACCGTATTTTTCTAATAATTGATCATAAGAAAAACTTGCTCCGTTGTATGAATATTTTTTAGGCATATTTATTATATTTAATTATTATTGTAGATCAGGTAAACCACCTGTTTCTTGTGCTATTTTTTGTTCTGGGGTATACTTTCTTTTATTTAATAGATTTCTTAATTCTGCAGCGGTATATGTTTTACCATTTTCATCAACTATTTTATATCGGTTTGTGCCTTTTATTTTTGCATAACTAAAACTGTTATCTAATTCAGGAACCTTTATAATCTCGTTTAAATCAGACTTACCTTCTATTAATTTTTTAAATTGCTGAGTTACTTCTGCTTTACGGTCTACATCAAAAGCCGGAGAACCACTGGTGTTTACACCTTTTTTATCCTTAGCAGTTTGTTTTTTAGTTGTGTCAACTGTATTTGTGACAATACTAGAATCTTCTTTTAGTACGTCTTGGGTTTTTGGCACTTGTGTTTGAACAAAATAATTTTTATAATCCTCAATAAATTTCTGTTTACCAGCATCGTCTAAAGGTTTTCTAGGATCAAAATTAAAACCGGTACCTTTATATAATCCTTTTTCGTCACTAATAACATCATTGTAAAAGTCTATAGCAGAAGATTGATCAGCAAGCATTCCTTCTGCTTGTGCTTGCAGTCCTGCACTTAATGTTGCTCCTATTTTTGTTCTGTCAATTTCATATATTAATTTAGACGTTGTTTCATTACCTATTTTTGAAACTACAACTTCTTTTTGTATTGGTTTACCGTCTTTACCAGTTACTAAAAAACTATCTGTAACTCTTCCATCTGGAATAATTGTTTCAGTTTTACCAGTTTTAGTTTGCATTGTACCAAATACATTTGTATTATTAACTTTTAAAGAATCAAACGCTTCAATTTGACTAGGTATAGTTTTAACTAATCCTTGATTTCTTGAAATTTTATCTAATTCGTCTGCATTAAATTCGTGTAATACTACTCCTTTTGGATCAGTAACCCTCCACATTAATTGATTAGGATCATTGTCTTTAAAAAATGGTTCTTTATTGCCGGGTAACCTTTGAGTTAACACATCTAAAGCCGACGTTATTTTAGGATCATTCCGAGAAGATAACCCTCCCTCAACGCCAATACCTTTTTCTAATGCCGTTTTATAGGTTGTGCCGGCTTCTGATAAATTACTAAGACTATTAGTTACCCCGTCTACAGAAGCTTGTATTTGCGCTAATCTTCTAACGGCTCCTTGTTTATCCTTTACTGTGCCATTTAATAAACCAGTCCTAAGCGAAACGGATTCTGTTATTAATGGATCAAATGTTTTAGCCCAGTTAACCGACGGATCTTTAGCTCCTGATTTAGCTAAATCGGTATACAAAGAAAATCCATACTCTAAAGCTTTCATATCATTAGCTTTGAGCATTCTTTTATTTTCTTCTTTTTCTTTTCTTAATATTTTTTGATCAGCATAATAGCTTTCGCCAATATCAGTAACCGCTTTTGCAATTGTATTTTGCAAATTTCGATAATGTTGCCCTGATTGCGTATCTATATAAGCCTCTGGATTTTCGTATGCTCCCATTTATGTTGTATTTTATTTATATTTTTATAAAGTAAGCGGTTCTGAGCCTGGTTCATAACCGTCTGGAGCCATTGGAGGTTTGCCTAATCCATCATCCGCCCCCTTAGAACCCGTTGCTCCTTTTGCAGCGGCGGCAACCGACGAAGTAATACCACCAATCATTCCTGTTATAGCGCCTGTATAATCCGCGTTTGCTTGTTGTTCTTGTGCTCCCGCAATATCCATTTGTCCAGCAACTCTATTAATTTTTCCTGACTCTCTTTCTTCTCTAGCATTAAACATAAATTGTTTACCAGCCGCTTCTGCTCCTTGAATTCTTTGGGCTTCAGCCATTTTTTGAGTTTGCAATTCTTGTTGACCTTGAGCTCTTAGTTTTTCATTTTGAGCCTCTTGTTGTTCTAAATTAGCTGAAATACCTTGCTTAGATTTTAATGCAGCATTAGCCAAAGCAGTAGCACCCCCAGCACTTCCTCCGGTTTCTCTTAATGTATCTAAAGTATTTGCTAAAGATAAATCAATCTCTTGTGCCTCAAATTCTGATGCTTTTGTAGCAACCCCTAATGAAGCAAATGGATTACTTAACATACTAGAAAGATCCTTAGTTGTTTCAAATGGGTTTATAATAGCTTGACGGCTATTTTCTAAACTAGTTAATTGCGCTTGAAGCCTTGCTTTTTCTTGAGCCGCTTTTCTAGCTGCTTTTTTAGCCGCACCAGATCCTATTATTCCACTGACTATGCTCCCGGCTGCTCCAATGCACCCTACCACTACCATTGACATACGCTTTTATTTTAAAAGTTTATATTCTTTATATTTTTTATAAGATGTGCATGTTAACATATCTTCTAATTTTTCTATATTTGTTATATTATCAGGATTTGGATATACGTTTACAAATACAATGTCTGTAACCGCATGTAATACTCTTTTTGTCCCTTCTGGCGCATTAACGTAGCACGGTCCAATATAATACTCCCCTCCTTCATCTGTTGCAACCTGGAGCTCCCCAGATAGCAAAAACCACGTGTGTGATATTTTGTATAGTTTACCAATTACTAATCCGCCTGCAGGCATAAACATTTCCCTTATATACATTCCTTCTGAAAAAGAATGTTTTAAAGGGAACATGTCTGAATTACCTTTTGCAATTCTATCATCTTGGCTAGATAGCATGGCATTTTCTAATGCTTCAACTTTATTGATAAACTCTTTATTTATTAATCGATGTTCTGTTTTAATTTCAAGCTTATCTTCCATTTGATTTAATATGATGATTCTACATAATTTGATGATACCGCATATAATTCTGCTTTATTGGCTCTAGTAGGCAATATGGGACGGGTATTTATTAAAAATCCACTTCCTTCAGAGCTGGTGTAATTAGCATAGTTATCATAACTCATACTAACTGTTGAATAAAATCCTTTAGCACCTAACATTGATTCTCCCCAAACTACTTCGCCTAATTCTCCTATTGTGCTATTGACTAAATTAGCAAAATATTTATTTTCTTTCTTTTTGAAATTATTTGTGAACAATGTATTTTCCATATCAGCTAGTGTGTATATATCAATAGCTTTACCAATAGGGATTGTTGTGTCATTATCTGTTGTAAAACTATCCATAACCCAACCAGTGGATCCTTCGTAGTTTATAGTATTAAAGTTTTTAACCAAAGAAGGGCTTGCATTTAATACTAAACTTACAGTTGAGGGAAATACATTATAATCGACTCCTTCTTCAGTGTACCCATAAAAAGACCCTCTTCTAACTGTATCAGAATAATGTTTCCATATATTGCCTTCTTTAAAAGTATAAAAAGAATTAATTAAACTACCACCAAGATCTGGTATATAGTCAAAGAAACTAGTCCACCCGTTTGAATCCTCATCAAAGGACAATGTTTCCGGTGTAATAGCTGGGTTTCCAGGTTGTAAAGATATTACATAGTTTTTATTATGCATGTCCCACATACCAACAACTTTGCCTGAATTACCAACAGATGATAAGTTATCCCTAAAGAAATCAATCATACCATATTGTGATATTTCTGTAATACCGTCTTGTGACAATCTAAGTACTACATTTTGATTTCTATCTGTAAAGTATTTTCGATACCCATAAACAGCAAAACTTTCTGGATTAGTAGCAATACCATATTCACCAGCATACGCTTGAACCTGGCCAATCACTTGTTTCCCAGAAGTGGTCATTGGTTGACCCTCTGCAGAATAAATAGCGTCTTTATCAATTAAAGCCCTACTTACTTTATGTTCTTGGAATATGATTAAGTTGGTGTCTTCTGCATATAGTTTTTGAATAGAACCATTTGCAGGGTCTAAACTTCTAGTTATATCTTCAGCCACAGAAAATTGGTTTGTATTATTTATGCCGGTTCTAGAATTATAAACTCCAGAGAATATTAAAGAACTTGTTCTATTTTGCTGATTACTTGGGTCTTCAACTATATAAGCTTTAACGCCTAAATCAACATTGGTATTATTATAACCACCGCGTATTCTAGCTTCTTCAATTGCCCAATCAGCGTTGTCATTAGATACGTAAGCTTTTGGAACTTCTTCAAAATTAACTATATTACCAAATGTAATTTTATTGCCCGCAAGGGCCGTTACATCTTCGCTAACTGTTATTATTAATCCGCTAAGACTTATTTCATTAATAATTAATGGTGGATTTGCAACCGCAACAGCAACTCCGTCAATAGTTAAAATTTCTTGACCTACTCCAATATGCGTGTTGGGTTCTGTTAATGTTATATTTTTATCATAACTACTAACGTCAACAATACTTGTGGTATTGCCAACGTTGGTTATTGATTTCATTTTTTTTAACCAAAATGAATTAAAGTATTTTAACTCTATTGTTGCACTCATAATTAATAATTACGTATTTTTTATAGTTTTTATAGGATTCCATTCCTTTGAGACATATTTCTACCTGTTCTTAAAGGCTCTCCTGTTTGAGCAGGATCATGACTCCAGCCGGATTGAACAGTATAGGCAGTAGTGTTTGATATATATACTTGACCATTAGCATTGACTCTAGTCGAAAAGTAAGGTTCATCTGATACAAAAGGCATCCATTCATTTCCACCGGTGCCTGTTTGGTAAATATTAAATTTAGCCATAAATACATAATAACTGCCAGATACAGGGGGGGTCCAAGGTAATAAACAGGCCGCATCCGTATAAAATTGCCTAGCATTAGTACCATTCTTACTTTTTACAGGAGAATATATAAATCCTTTTGTATCATCAAAATTTGAAATAAAATGCAACTCTTCATCTGCTGGTATTGTTTGAGCTGCTGTAACCTTTATTTTATTTGAATCATCATCAACATTTATTTCATCAATATATATAGTGCCAACTATACTAGGCCCTGTAACAACCATTCCAGGAGCAAATGCAGGCGTCCCAGTAGTAGGTATTAATTCTATAGTAGTAGAACTTGTTACGGACCCCGATACTCTTTTAACAAAATCTGTATTATGAATTGTTGCGTCTTGAGTTGGAAAAGGTATACCACTTGGATAACCACTAGGACTTTCCATTCCAGTTCTAAATACTTGAACCGGACGCTGAGGAGCAAGAGGCGGAAAAATTGGATAATTAAAATTAGCGTCTTCACAACTTACTTCAACTTGTAGATCTGGAAAACTATAATTATTTTGATCTCCAGTAATTGGAAAATTACAATTAGTAAATTTCTTTACCCTAACTACAACAGCCCATTGCACAGGAGTGCTACTGGTTGTTATAAATGAAGTTGATGATGCTCCCTCACCCGGCTTTGTGCTATAAAATTGCTCAGGATAAGTGGTAGATACTTTTACATAAGGCTGTATATTTGGATTTGCGCTTTCCCAAGTTGATGCTGAAACCGCAGGTGTAGTTTCTTGTACGTTATTGTAATCTGTTATTAAATTCCAACTATTAGAATCAGTTGATATACTATTCATAGGTCTCCAATATAATAATATATCTACTGTTCCCTCCGCATAAGTAGTGCTTGCCGGAGGGGCTCCTCCACACCCTGACCTTGCTGGTCGGGTTGGCCAAGAATATTGCGTATTTCCAATTAAATCAATTGTCCATAATAATCCTCCAGAGGTTAATCCTGTACAAGCAGAAGGGCTTGTACCCCCTGAAACTTCCATGTTATTACATACTTGATAATTATTGTCGCAGTCAGGGGCTCTCGGAGCACCTATTCTAGCAATAGAAGGGCTTGTAAAGCTATTAGCAAGTGTAGCTCGCTGACTTTGCGTACTTGTCGGAGCCGCTGTTGCTGTTGGCTGTATAATTGTTGGAGCTACATAAAATAATCCGTATGAATAGCCACTAAACCCTGTTAAATAAGTCCCCTCTGATAACATTGCCCATAATGGATCAGTAGCTTTTCTTTTACGATGCAAAGAGGTCGGAGCCGGAGCCGCCCAAGTTTGAATAGTTGCAACACAAGTAGTAGATAATCCTCCTGGAACTGTTGCCCCCGTGGTTGTATCCCACGCGTCTGTAACTTGTATACCTAAATTGAATGTTTGATTTGCTGGAATTGGTTCAGTTGTTCTTGTTAAATTACCGGTTGTTGGATTCAAATTAAAATAAGGCGGTACATGGTCATTCCCAGCAAATATACTCCAATGCAATTCACTATTACTCTGAACAAACGATCCATTCACTCCCGTAAAAGTTATAATATCTCTATCGGTTTGCGTTATAGTAACATCATAATCCCCTGCTCCACAGTCTAAATCAAAAGACGGTGCAACATTGCTTAATGCTCCATCAAAACCTAAAATAACATCAGCTCCTTCATATACAAATGTTATACTAAATACATATTCTCTAAGATTACTATCAACATTAAATATAAAAGGAACACCTGTGTCTACAATTCTTATTCTATAACCGCCAATACCAGCGCTTTCTAAAGCAAAATTACTTGTAACAATAGTATTATTACCATTAATAACAGTTAAAGTAGCGCTTGTTATTCCTAATACTACAGAACCTTCAGAGGTTAATGGAAAAAATATATCTGTTATGTATGGCGAATCAGGTTCTCCTGATAAAGTGCCACCACCGTTTGGATCTTGGTTTTCGTAAAATTCAAAATTAATACCTTTTGACAATATAGCCGGCCCGTTAAAACCTGTATTTATATTTGCATTTATGTCTGCAATTAATCCTGTACTAGTTGTTTCCCAAAATATATCTAATAAAGAAGATACTGGTTTTGTTTCGTAAATACTTAAAAATGGTACCATATCAGCCGCTACAACACCTATTCCGTTTGTTGTAGATATACGAGCAACTATAGGATTTGTATCTAATTGATATAAATTTAATGCTGCACTGCCTGTTATATTGTTTACCGTATTTAATAAAAAGTTAAGATCGGTAGCGTTTGCAATAGCAGAAGCTAAATCAGATTTTTTTGGTGGATAATATTGTTTATTTGATCCTTGTGTTATAAGAAAATTAGTATAAGAAACATCAACAGGGTTAGCAGGTGAAAACACAATAGTGCCTATAGTCCCAGTAATTTTATTTGAGACTATTGTAGTATTTTTATACCACGCTGTAGGAGCATTTGTGCAGAATACCGCGTCTCCCGCCTTTGCTTCTATTGCTTCAGGAAATGTTATTGTATTATATTTAAAAGAGGTAGTGGTAAGATCTGTTCCGGTAATTGTTCCAGTTGTTGGTATATTTATAAAAGTATTTTCTACTTTACCATACAATTCAACACTACTCCTATACTGTTTTTGATCAGGCCCAACCTCTGCTAAATCTCTAGGTATTTTATTTATATTATCATTTAGCAATACAATATGAGCTGTTTTGTCTACTTCTGTAGTTGGGAATTCTGTAGTATTAATACCATTATTTAAAGTTGATTTAGCAGTAACGCCTTCCCCCGTATAAACAACTTGCGAACCATAAGTTTGTAATGTAGGATACCCATTTAACATACCAGGCAAATATACATTATAATATTCCTGCTCCTGTTGTCTCACTACAATTTTATATGAATACCAACCAAGGGGGTTAATATTGTAAGCGTATTTAATATCAGGGTCATTAACGGACGCATTGTAAATAGTATTTATTTCTTGGTCTGTAAAAATTTGATAATTCGGTGCAACAGGCGGAACATAAGGAGGCGATGCCGGTGGCGGTATTACTTGTACAAAATCAGTATATTCTCCTCTTAAATAATCTCCTACTTTTGGTATGTTATCTATATCAGAACTTGAATTAAAAGTATAAGTATAAGGACCGTCATTATCAACAACTCCAGATGTAATAACAAATCCTCCTCCTCCATTAATTATTTCAGCATATAATCCTGGTGTACCAGCAGCGGCATCTATAGTCGATGCAATTGGGCTGTTTATTAATACAGATAAAGCATTCCCATTCCAACATTTAACATTGGGGGAATTTGTATCATTATAATACGGAGAGTAAATAGTTGATCCACCAAAAGAAACGCTTTCCATTCCACTCACGCTAACATCGTTACTTGATAATATTACCGATGATTGTCTACCGTATTTATCTGCTAAAATAAAACCTACTTGATAGTTTCTATTTTGTTTTAATGTATGATTAGGGTATTCTATAAAATTAGTAAAAATATCTTGTTTTTCTAAAACAGCAACATTATAGTTTATTGACAAAGGAGCTGTATGTTGATCTCTAAAATTACCGTATATAATTCTATTGCCTGATGATTCTTGGCTTAATGCTGTAATAGGTACTTTATCATATACCCGTACTGTTTGCGCCTCAGGTAATGTTTTATATGGTTTCTGTGATTGATATTGATAAGTATATATATTTGTATTTAATGTAGATAATCTTGTAATTGGAATAGATTCTAACACTTTTACAGGAAGAGAATTTGATTCTTTATACAATATATCTATAGTTGCTATTTTATATGAATTATTAATATTACTACCTTTATCGGGCAATGCTATTAGTAATTCTACATTATTAACATTGTTTTCCATCCAGTTAACAATAGTACTTGCGTATGCTGTTCTTTCATTTCCAGATAAGAAATATCCTTTTTGTTTTGGTATAAAAGCTATTTGAGTAAATGGAGCCATTAAAGAATATTCACCATCATTAAATCTAAATCTGTAACTAAATCTAATGTACTTATCCTCTAAAAAATCAGGATCGCCTGGCCATGCAGGGTCATCTGATTGATCAGTCATAGTTGATATTAATAACGTTAATACGTCCCCTGCTTTTATACTTATAGTTTCCACTGAAAGCGTAATCTTATCTTTGTCAACATGCGCTATAGTTAAGAAATCACAAGAAGTAGATGAGGTTGAAATTACAGTCATGCCTACTTCCATTCCGCTTACGTCACTAACCTCAAAAACAAGGCCTGCTGTAATTACGTTTAGCACAGTGACAACAACTTTCTTATATAAAAGAATTGGATCTATAGGAGCATATTTTGCAACTGATATTTGTTCTTCTGTTGTATAATAATTTGGGGTAGATATGTTCTGAGGATTAGCTAATTCAACATTTATTTTTCTTGGTTGATTTCTATTATCAGTCCAAAATAATAAATTGCCAATTAAATTAATACCAGTAATTATATTTGTTGTAGAAAAGTTTAGAAATAACCCGGAAGTTAGAGTAGTGTATACATTTGTATCAAAATTCATTCTAACAATTTTCATTGTAGATAGTGAAAATGTATTTAATCCTGTATAGTTTGTTAAAAATTGGTATATAGTATTATTGGAATTATCCATAAAAAACCCAATACATACTAATGTTTCGTCTGATTCATAAGGCATATTATTTGGTCCTAATAATCTTGCATTACCTAAAACATTTTCTAATGCTCCAACATCATTATCTTCAGATCTACCTATTGATATGTTTCTTGCGTCTCTATATTCGCCATTAGGGATAAGTCTATCATCTAAATCTTTATTCATTTTTGACGATAGGAAACTATTTTTTACTTCAGCCATTTAATTTTAGTGTTTGATCCATTTTGATTTACCTCTCATTATCTGAGTAATCTCTTCTATCTTAACATTTGATAATCTTATTTTTGCATTCCTTAATTTAGCAGAGCTTTCTCTTTTGAGTCTTTGCACAAGGTACTCGGGTTGCTTAGAACGCAACGAAATGATAGCATGTAGTATATAAGCATACATTGCTTCCTCAGCCATTTTAGGAACCTTTGTGTCAAGTTCATAAGCAAGTCCATCCGATATGTATTCTAATATAATTAAAGAACCTACTAAATCACTGCTAAAAGAAAATTTACCTTCCCTTTCGTTTATTGTAAAACTACCATTAAAGTTTGCGTATTGCGGATCTAATCCATATCTTTGTCCATAGATTGCTCCGCCATACCCATAGCCATATCCATAACCCCCGTCGCCGTTATATATAAAATTAAGGTTATTTACAATTATGCCATTGTTTTGAGTTCTCCATCTTTCATCTGTTATCGATGTGCCGTCAATATTATCGTCAAAATTACTTTGGATTGGTGAACCCTGATTATCTTGTATAGGCGTTCCTGTTGGATTACTTGTAAGGCGAGTAGGATATATAATATGTTTAACTCCCTGATTATCTACCCATGACATTTTAACATAGTTAACATAATCTTGAGGTATTGCTAAGCTTAAACTAGGCGGAATAGTTAATTCTTGCGATTTAATACTTTTTAATGTATCATAACTAAACTCCTGTAATCCACGTTTTGCATGAAACATTATATCAGTTCTTTTAACATCTGGTATTAATTTATTATTTCCAACATAAGCTACTATAAAATTATTTATAATATCGTTTAATGTTATATAAGCATAACTTCCGTAATTATCTTCTACAGTTGTTCCGTAAGCATCTCTGTCTCCATACGCTCCGCCATCAATAGCTTTTAATTGACATACAACAATCCAATCATAAGGGACCGGAGCCCCTACAAAAGTAATTGTATTGCCAACTAAATTATATTCAAAATCTACCTCTTCATAAATAAGTCCAAATTCACTTATATATAATTTAAAATTATTTAAAGCATATTCTGGTGTAGCAGGATCCCACGCGGTTGGACTGCCTAATATTAAGTTTGTATCAAATGTAAAAGTAAAAGAAGACTGCCCAGCAGGATCACTTACTTGAAATCCTTGCGAACCCGCATAATATTGTCTATTAGTTTCGGTTATTAAACCGCCGTTTGGAAATGCCATAGTTTATTTAGCTTTTTGAATTGATTTGTTCTGTTTGCACTTGCTGAGCAGCAATTTGTATAACTTGAGGGTCTTTAACAATAACTCCAGCATAAAGTAATATTCTTAATATTACCTCTGTTTGTTCTGTAACTGATAATTCAAATTGTTGTGAAGTATTTGGATTATATGTATATGTATAATTAGGCGCTACAACTGAGAAATTCCACATAACATCTTTTGGTTTTCTAGTATAAGAAGCTGATATACCGCTATTAATCGTAGTTGGATAAATATATAATTTATCTTCTTCGTATATATATAAAGGATATGAGGTAGTTGGTTTTGTTAAAGGTGATCTATTAACATATAATAAATCATTTCTTTGTATTCTTTGAATTTCTATATCATCATTATAAATAACGGTGCCTAATCTATAAAAATCATTTATTGTAATAGTAACTAATATTTCAAAACTAGTTGGGCCTGGCACACTTGTTAATACAATATTTGTGCCAGAAAGCGTATATGCTGAAGAAGATTGTAACTCTCCTCCAAAATAAACCTTTACGGTACCATTTTGTAATTGTTGATTTGTTAGATTTGTAAGGGGATAAGAAATTACACCGGCAACAGAATTTATTATAGGGTTGGTATAAATAGTTGCTCCTGAAGAAGTTGGTAATAAGAATTGATTACCGCTAATCCAAGCGCAATCGCTTATTGTTTTAAATATAGATAGTTGACCATCAATATTTTTTATACGATCAGCATATTCACTGTCGTTATCAGGTATACGTAGTTGTTGGTTTAAACTATCAAAGTACCCTTCAAATATTTCTAATTGAACTTGGGTTGCTGTTTTATTAAATTCATCAGGAGTCATATATCCCCGTTGTTCTTTATTAAGGATTAATAAAACTGTTTTGTAAACTGTATCTACGTTTATTGCCATCTTGTATCTTTATTATAATATTAAAGCGGTAGTCGAAACCACCGCCTTATATTAGTATTACGTGTTATTGAAATTTTTTCTCAATAGACTGGAATATTTCTATACCTTCATCGGTTTTAAAGAACGCAGCCATAGCTGAATAAGGGTTTTCATCGAACGGTACAGTCATTAACTTTTTACCGTTACTTGCCCATTTAAAATCACGTTGGTCTTGAGATAATTTTATGATATTTGCCTCGCACGCTTTAATAGCGAAATTACGAAGTTGTACGTTTTCGTCATTGGCTAGTTCTAAGAACAAACTTGGGTTCTTCCTAGCAAATAGTAATAAATCTCTTTTTATCTCCTTAGAAGTCATCTTAGATGCTTTAGATCCAACTTCAACGCGCATAATCGCTTCCGCCTGGTCGATGTCTATACTCATTGCAGCATTCATTGCTTCAACTTGTAGCTCTAAGGTATCTAATTCATCAACTGCCTTTTTAACCGCATCAAATTCACGGTACTTCTTATTAAGCATTGGGTGATATAGAGATAATAATTTTTGTAAGTTTTGTTTTTCTTTTGGTACGGTAAGCGTACCGTTTTTAAACATGATATGCCCTAATGTAGCTTCTCCTTTTTGATCTTCAATAAATGGAGTATTCATATTGGTTGCGTATCTTAATTCTTTTTGAGTTTTGGTTTCTTCGTCGAACCATAGTAAAGGAAATCTTCTTGAGTGTCTTGAAGAGATCGTATAGGTTAAAGGGTTATGAGATCCTGTTAATAGATAAGTTCTATCTTTAATTTCCCATTCTTCTAATGGGGTTTGTTTTTTTGTTGACATAATATAATATAATTAATTGTTTTTAAAAGTAAAAGTTGCCCCCAAAATACATGAGGGCAAAATTTACAAAGTTTAATCTAGTTAGTCTACAGAAGTAAACAACACAAAGTTGTTAGCTCCTTGAACACATAAACATCTTTCAGATAAGAAGTTTACCTCCATTGCATCAAGATCAGATGTGTAAGCTCCTCCAACAGAACCAGTTACCCAAGATTTCAGTCTTCTATCGTCAGCTTGCGCAGCTCTATAACGAACGTGTAAGAATGGTCTACGAATATTAGTACCTAAGATTTGATCGTATACAGTAGATGTACCGGCTGGGATAAGCAATCCATCAATACCAGAATTTGCTACAGCTCCACGAGTCGATGCGTCATTTAAGTATTTCCAGTCAGTTTTATAGAAATCGTAAGAACCTCTACGGAAACCAGAGAAACCTAAGTTTAACGCCATTTCTTCAGAGTTCTCAAATAAACCGTAAGCAACTCCACCGGCAGCTCCAGAAGATAATGCAGCAAGCATATCGTCAAAGTCAAGAGAAGTAGCACGATTTAAGAATAACATATTTTCTTCAATAGCTCCTTGAGTATCTAAGTTTTTCAAGATTGAATCAAATTCTTGTAATCCAGCAGCAGCTGAGAAGTTATTCAATACATTACCTCTATCTTGTACAGCAGAGAATAAACCTTGAGTACCTTTTGCTCCAGCGGCTTTAGCAGCAGAAGTAGCAGTAGCTAATTCGCCTTCAACAACAGACATTTCTAAATAGTCTTCAAAACGCAATCTTGTTTCAGATTCTGCTTTTAAATACCAGTAAAATCCACCAGCTCCATCTTCAGTAGCAATTTCTACCCATCCTACTTGCGCAGTATCAGATCCATTAACAACATATTTGTTACGGATAATGATTGGAGAGTTAGAATATTGAGTGAAAGAAGGCGTAATGCTTTGGTAGTCATCATTTGCTAATGTTGAACCTTTAGCATACTCAGAACCAAATACAAAGATTTTAACTAAATCACCAGCAGTAAATGTTGGTGTTAAAGCAGCAGTAGTATAAGAAGCTACATCTACAAGTCCACTACCTGGAGTTGGCTTGCTAGTTACAATTGCTTTTAATTCAACACCTGTAGTAGGATTGAGAATAACAATTGTTTGATTGATAGATAATACGTTAGCTATGTAATCTGCAGGATCTGCAGGAGTAAGGTCAACTGGGATTTCAATAGTGTTACCATCTTTAATCTCAACATCGTCGTAAGCAACGTGTAATCTATTTTGTTCTGACCAAATAACTTGATCTGAACTCATTGGCATCTCTGCCCCAACCATACGTAAGAATCCAGAAAGAGTTCTGTTTCCATAACGCTCTACTTCAGCTTCGTAGATTTCAGGTAAGTATTGCTGTGCGAAAGATGAAAAATCAGGATTAGTTGGATCCGTGAAATTCAAATAGTTTGTGTTTAAAGCTTGTTGCTTCTGAGAAGGAACTATACTTCCAAACGTAGGCGTAACATTTGCCATAATTGTTTAATTTTTAATTGTTAAATTTTTTAATTTTCAGTTTTGAAGAATCAACACCGTTAATTGCTTTAACTTTAAATCCATTAACAAATATTTCACCCGTTGACGTTTGTCTTGGAGTTGTAGTAATGTTGTTAGATTTTGCAACTACTTCTTTAATAGCGTCGGCTTTACCTTGCTCATAAAAATGATTTGCAATTGTGTCTGCATTTTCTGCGGCATACATAGCTTTATGATACCCTTTCAAATCTACTACATCACCTTTTTCATTCAAGAACTTCTTGATTAGGTTTGTTATATTTGATTGTTTATCGGCTACAGCTTCTGTGTTCTGAATTCCATATCTAAAATTTTTCTCTCCCAATTTAAAATCAAAACCTTTGAATTCTTGAGAAAAGAAACCTTTAGTATCATTCTTGAACTTTGAATGCTGTGTTTCTACGCTTTGTTGTTCTTCGTTGTATCGGTTAAAAAAGTCTACCGCTTTTTGTTGTTCTTTGGATACCGATGGCTTCAACTTGATTTCATCGTAGTATTTTCCTTTAAGATCTTCTAAAAAGTTTCTAGCTTTTGCAACTTCTTCTTTGAATGCGAGTTTTTTCTTTCTGATGTCTCGTTCATCATCTTCGTCTTCGTCATAACTAAATTCATCCTCCATTAAGAAATCAATCTCTTCAGCATCTAAATGTGGTTTTGACTTTCTATAGTATTCTTTTATTAATGCTTCATTATTAACAGAAGAGTAATCATGATTTAATCTTACATAATCTTCAACTGTCCCGCCTGTTTCCTCCATAAAGGATACAAGTTTATTAATATTTTCGGGTAACGGTTTACCAGTATTTTCTGTATGGGCAATAGCCTCGTTGGCTTCATCAACTAATGTTTGTGAAGCATTTGCTACTTCTTCATCAGTTACCTCTTGCATTATAATAACGTCCGGTTGAATTACTTCTTGCAATTCTGCTTTAGTTACTTCGTTTACTGCTACAACTTCATTTGTATTTAGTTCTTGAGTAATTTCTTCATCTTCTTTTTTAGTTGATAAATCTACTCTTGAAATTTCGTTAGGTTTATCTAACTTTTTCATTGGAGCTTTCCTTTTTGGAAGTTTAAACTCTCCTTCTTGTTTTACGTTTTCTGACATGATATAATAATATAAAATTAGTTAATAAGTATTCTTACATACCAAACATTCCACCTAAATCATCTTGCGATTCAAAGTCTTTTGGCATTGCATTATTCTTTCTTTGATCTATTAATTCTGATTGTTGTGTGGCTTGTATTTTTGTTCTTTTATCTTTTCGGTCTTCTGCTTCTGCTTGTAATTGTTGTTTTGTTTGTATACCAGCCTGGGCTAACTGTAAATCATAGCCAAACTGTTCTGCCATTAATTGTTTCTTAATTAACAACTCTTGTTGCATTCTTTGTATCTCAAATTGAGATTTAGATTGCAATACTTGTATTTCTGTTTGAGCTAACGCCTGTTGCTTTTGAACCTCTGCCATTGCAGCGGCTTCTGAGGCTTGGGCATTTGCCTGTGCTTGTGCTTGTATATTTGCTTGTTGGTTTGCTTGGTCCCTTTCTAGTTTTTTCTTTCTCCTGTATTTTAAAGATTGATTAGCTAACTTAAGATTTTTAATTTGCCTTAAATCAATTGCATCTTCTAAATCAATACCGCCAGACTGTAAAGCAATTTGAATATTTTGTTCTAATTGCGCCTTGTCTTCTTCTTCTGGCTCTAACTCTAAATAGATACCAAAATCATGTAAGTTTAAATTTTCAAGTTCTTTTAAAGTCTCTACATTAGATATAGATATGCTTTCAATAAGAGATTGTTTTGTTAATGGATAATTTAATGAGTCGTTAATCCTAAGCGAAACGTTTTCACATATCCTTAATGTTAAAAATAAACTTGATTGTAATATATGTCTAACTGCTGTATTTGAATTTGCCGCAGCCATTTTCTGTAAACCTACTAAAGCATCTCTGTCTGGCATACTGCCATCTTTTGCTTCATTAAGACCGGTAACATCTCTGATCATTTGTAAGTAATATTGATATGTACTTATTAATGAAGAAATTTTTGCGTTACCAGAAGATGTTTGTAATTCTTGAATAGGTACTTTGCCAGGGTTTTGACCTCCGTCTTGTGTTTGTGATCTACCAACAATACTACCTGTTTGGAAATACATATTTAAAGCTTCAGCTGCATTGTAATTTGTACCATTACCTAAATCAACTTCTGCTAGTCCATCAACGTCTACAAATACCCCGTCAGGAACCATTCTAGATAATACTTGCTGTAGTTTTAAATGCGTTAATTGGATCATATCGGCAAACGTAGTTACACGACTTACAATAGATTCAATTCTTCCTTTGTACATTCTAGGTGCACAAATAGTATAATTCATTTCGACTTTAGTAGTATCAGCAAATGGCCTTGTCATATTTTCAGCAAGTTTCCATTCTAGCATCTTTTCAAATCCTAAAATTTTTGCGCCTGAATATAATACATCGATGCTTCTTGATACTCTATTAAAGTTATCGCTTTCAGGCGGATTAAAAGTATCAGGTTTTTCTAATGCTTTTTCTAATCCCTGCTCTGTTTGTTTAATTTTAAATACTTGATTTGAATATGTTTTATATTCAAAGTAAAGCACTTGTACCGTATTATCATTTTGATCTTGGCCATAATAATTACGAGTGTAATTGACATCACCAGGATACTTTTCTATTTCTTTTAAATCCGCTTCACTTAAATGAGGAAATTGCTTTTTAAGCTCCTCTAAGCTAATTGATTTTACTTCTCCAACATAATATATGTCTTCAAAGTTTGGATCCTCTGTATAAGAATAAACTAAGTTTGCAGGATCTACATATTCAATTGTTACACCATTTGCCGCGTTCCAGTTTGTTTTTGCCGCTGCAATACCTAATACTGTAAGATCATAGTTTAATCTTCTATTAATTAAAGTATATCTATTACGGTCAAGTATTTGATTTATTACTTCTTCTTCTGCAATCTCTACAGCTTGTTTATATGTTAATTGCAAATGAATTTCAAGTTCTTCTTTTGTTTCAGGTAGATTTGATGGGTCTACCGTGTTATATAAATTAGCCCCTAATTTTGCTTGAATATCATTCAATAAATCTTTAGCCATCATATCTCTTAAGATACTTTCCGCATATCTAGTTTTAGCTTTTGTGGCTTCTGGATCTTGAGCATTAGCTTTAATTTCCCACGCTTTATTAGATATACCATTAACTACAATATCTACAAATTTAGGTATAACCGGAATAGGTTTCCAATCTAAATTAAGATATGATAAATCACCATTTATAGATAATTCATCTTTATATTTTTGTACAGGTTGTTCTCCTCTTGCATATAATCTAAGTCTGTGAAAGTTTTGCCAGTTAGAGCCCCAACGATTACCAACTCCATTTCCAACTCTATCTCCTCTAAACCATTCGTTCTCTATAGCTCTTGCAACGGCTCTACCGTATTCATAACTTTGTTTTTCTTCATCAGGTACCACCTGGCTTGGAAAAGAACTATTACTATTAGTATAAATCATCTATTATATTATTTTTGAACTATCACCGTTATTGTTATATCTTTTAAAGTTTAAAGGAACTTTATCTTTTTGGAAACTACTAGTAGGCGTATACATGTGTTTATTGCATGCCATTATAGCTAATCCGGAGCTAATAGAAGCATCATGCTTTGTTCTATCGTTTATGTTAAATCTTGCCCAATCTTCTAATGTTTTTTGAAAATACATATCTCCATGAGAATCAGTACTAAATCCAACATAACTTTCTATATAAGTTTCAATTGCCGCAGCGTGAGCTTGTATAATATCTTGTCCTGAGTTTGGTATACCACCTATTTCTTTTTCAGCCGGTGATAACTTATTCCATACTTTGTCAGGTCTATTCATTGAGAACCCTCTATAACCTCTTCTTTTAAAATGGTATAATAGTCTTGCTTTGTTATTCTCTGCTAATATAGGCATACCGTAAAATACGCAAGCCATTAATATTTCTTCAAAAAATATTTCAGCTGTCTGAGGTCTAGCAATATATTCTAAAAAGAAATGATTTGCTGGCACATCTTCCATAGAAAACTTTGTTAATCCATGAAGAGCACCATTAGATCCTCTATTGTCAACAGTTCCAGATATATCATAACTATCACAGCCAAATGCTCCGCAGTGTTCGTTTCCTGGGAATCTGTACCCATCTTTCATTATTACGCGGTTTTGCATATACTTAGGCGGAACCCAAGTAATTAAAAACCTGCCATCTTTATTTGGAAAGAATTGTACCTTTGAATCTGGTATACCATTCTCCCATTGGAAACTACCTCTGGTTAAAACGTTTGTGTTTCTTAAGTCTTCATTATAATCTATTTGCTCATAGATTTTAGTAAGATTAAATAATGATTGTTTTGTTTCGTCGCGGAAAGCGTGTTGTTCTGTTCTTGGAAATTGTCTGTAGTATTCGTTTAATCCATCAGAATCTGACTTTAAACCATCAACCTCATTTTGCCAATGCTCAATTACACCACAATCTATTTCATTTCCGTCAACTCCTTTGATTGGTTTTTCTGGAGTATCGAACACAGGTAAGCCATAAGTATCAATGAATCCCTCGAACGACCATTCCATAGGTATGAACAAACTATATAATCCTGAGCTAGTCTGTCCGTTGCGGTTTCTTTTTGTAACGTCTGAGTCATAATAAAGCTTTTTATAATTAGATCCACCTTTATCTAAAGCGTTTGAGGTTGAACCCATCATACACTTACCAACTATCTTACTACCTAATCTTAAACAAGTTTTAGTAACCCTCCAGTTGTTAAGAATATTATCCGGTTTTAACCATTTAGCGGCCTCATCCTGAACTAATATTTTTAATTTTTCACCATCATAACTATTGTCTCCAGTATTCTTCCAATCAATAGTAGTATCTAAACCTGCTAATTCATCTGCAGCTTCGCTATTATCTAATTTTCTTCGTGTAAACTTTGAAGCAGGAACTCTATAAGCAAGCTCTGTTTTAGGTCTGTCCATACCATCTTGGATAGGCTTAAAGAAAAAAGGATAATTAAGCGATATAGGAACTACTTTATCGGTAAACATTGTCTTAGCATCGGATCCAGTCTTTGATAATATACCAAATCTAGAATCGCTTGACATTGTAGCTATATTAACTAATTCAGCCGAGGACATAAATGAAAAACCAGAACGTCTATTTTTTAAATAGCACATTCCATAACATCTTGGATCCGCCTTACAAGCTTCCCAAAATATAAAAAACAATCTATTTGACTCTCTAAAATCAGGAGCTCCAACATCAATCTTACTCCATTGCAAGTACATATAATGTGTACCTGTTATATATGCTGGAGAACCATTACTATAAAAGGAAAACCCTTCATCTCTATATTTAAACTCTGCATCTATATAGTCGTAATACTTCTCTTTAAATGTATCAGGATATTTATTCCAATCAAATACATTCTTTATTTTTTCCAGCTCTTTAGGAACTTCTAATTGCTTCCAATATTGTTCCTCTTTCTTATCTGATCTTTTATATGCTCCTTCTATTAAAGGTAAAGCTATTTTTAAACCCTGGATTTCATATATTTCACCAATCTTTCCAGTCTTACTAATAACAACCACGTCATGGTCTTTATTATACCCATATTTCCAGTTATTATAACGATTTGTTTTCTTTATGATATTAGGTTTGATATGATCCGGTAATATCTTATATAGTGTTTGCTCGTACATTACTTAGATCTCCCTTCCGCGAAGCCTTTAAACACTTTAGTATTAGGATCTTTTTCACCTTCTTCTAACATTCTTTCTTCTTCTTCAATTCTATTTAGAATTTCAAAAGCGTCAAATATTGCTAGTTTTTTTGTAGCCGCCGCGTTCTTAAGTTTGTCTGCTGATAAATCGTCCTCTCCATTATTTAATATTGCTTCTTCAGCAACTTTAATTAATTCAAGCACCGCTTTGTGACCAGCTTGGACTATACTCCTCTTCGTTTCCTTTATATTCATATTTAATAACAATATCATTAGATTTCATACAATATAATCTCTGGCCTTCTATAATGAATTCGTATTCTCCAAAAGGAGTATAACCCACTAAGTCACCAGGATTGATTTTAAGCTCTTTTAAAGAGTCATTACCATATTTTAATATACCAATAAGCTTACGTTCTTTATCAAGCTTTAAATGGTCTATATTCTTTAATGGTTTAATAAAACAACGATCTCCAAATGATTTCCATTCTGTGTCGGTTTTATACAAGTAGATTTGATCTGCACTACAAAAGTATAGATCTTCTTTGAAGTATGCTCTACTGTTTTTTTGTTTACCCTTCATATCATAAAATCTTCTAAAGACATTATGGTGTATGATTATGGTATCGCCTATTTTTATATCTGTTTTATATGCAAGAGGTATTGCTACAACAATTGCGATATTATTAACAGATTTAAAACTTTCTATTTTAGTATTTAAAATTAATTCTTTACCGTCAATTTCAACACTATTTTCATACCTAGACCCCACAGGTTTAACTATGAAATCAAAGACGCCTGTCACCTTAATATTCTAAATCATATTCAACCGAAATTGCCATGTTAGAATTAAACTTCTTCCATGGCATTACTTCGTCTTCTTTCTTTATATAAATATTGTAGGAGTTGTCCTCTTCCTCTAATAAGATATGGGATATTTCATGTCCACCATAAACATTTTGTCCCACTGAATAATGCATTGCATCATTTTTGTAGTCAGCTCCAATACTTATTTTTCTAATGATAGAAGTCATTATACTTCAGTTTGTTTTTCAATTTCTGTATATGATCCATCTTCTAGACTAATGTTCACAGGGCCATACTCTTGCTCCAATTCAAATTTAAACTCTTCAATTTCTTTGTTTAAATCTGCAATCTTATGCAATAGGCTATGCTTCTGGGTTTCTAAAACCCCTAAGTTAGTTAGTATTGTATTTAGATCTTTTTGCTGTGCAACTACTTTTTCTAATTGCTCTTTTGTAATTTGTTTTACTACTTCCATTTTATTTAATTTAATTATTAATTAGTAGCAACGTGTCAGAGTCGAACTGACTTAAGCGGGCTTATGAGACCCGTGAGATACCTTACCTTCCACCTGCTATTTTGTTTTATTATTCGCAACTATTATATACTGGTCCTATCACATTTTCAATGGTTACTCCAACAGGTAAATCTTCTCCATAGTAATTCCCTAACACTACTCTAGTGCCGGTTGATACTAAAGTGACATAGTCTCCCGGGTTCCAACTAACGTTATTTTGATAATTTGTAAACACGTTAATGGCTATGAATCCAGGACAATATGAATTTACTATCCAATGGCCCGAATTAAGCGGCTCGGAAGTTCCGGAAGATGCTGGCCAACCTATACCTATTCCTTGACCCCAACCCATTAGTAAAGTGCTATTATGTCAGAGCAGGTTGTCACTTCTGAAGTAGTATCCCATGTATCCCATACGCGACTAACTATAACTGGGAAAAACGTTCCGTTAGGTATATTTTTAAAGAAACGTACTGAATCAGCAGGATCTCCAACAACAGTAACTATTAAAGTACCACCGGTTCCAATATATAGCGCTGCCGATTTTAAATCTGGACTTATGCCCGTTATTTCAACATCCCCCGTTGGTGTTACAAACTCTGAACGTGTTCCAAAATCTGGTTGATTTCCGTATTGTCCCATAATTTATTTTTTAAATATTCTATTATATATTTGTTTTTTATTCTTTGTATTAGATTTAAACTCTAAAACAGTATCTCCAGGAAATGAATAATCTTCACCTGGTTGCATTTCTTTTGTATTACCTAAATTATCAATACCTAATACGGGAAAATCAACATCTTTCATGGTGATCTCCCCACTTGGTATTACATTATAAGGTCTATCTTTGTCAGGACTATTTCTTTTATAACCTGTTGTTGATAGATTTTTCATTTTTACTAATTATGATCTAGCTTTATCTATACTAGCCCTAACTATTTGTCCCAATCTACCCTTACGGTCTTGGTCAGAAAGACTGTCAGATTTAAAACCTGCTTTTAGTTGCTCATTACTTTTAGACTGCTTGTTATTTTCATACCCTGAAGCTCCTAAATATTTAGTGTCTTTATTAGTTGGGTCTGCTTTTTTTATTAATTTGCCGCCCTTATAAACTTCATCTCCGTCAGATTTTTTAACATAAGTAGCAGCGTATGGAGATTTTGTAATTTCACCTGATTTTACATTAACTTTAGTTCCATTGCTATCAAAATTACCTTTTGATACTAACTTCTTAGCTTGTTGAACTTCTTTATAAGTATATCCTTCCGCCTTTTTAGCAGCATTAGTAGATACTTGATTACGTTCTTCGGGTCCAACATACGTTTTAGGATCTAATTTTTTTTCTTTATCCATGCTATTGCTACCCTGCAATAAAGGAGACGGGATTCCATGCCCTGTTTTTGAATTATTTCCTCTCCCCGGGTTTTGTGTATATGCCATTTTGTTTTTTTATTTACTTGTTATTTAATCTTAGTATATATTAATGTACCATTACCATCTCCAGTAACAACACATTTTAATGTGGTTTTATTTATAAATGTATATGTATTTTCAGTAACCCAATTATTTGGAACAAATATTGTTCTAATAAAAATATAATCTTGCTTAACGGTTAGTGTAATAGTATTAAATGGCTCGCCGCTTGTTCCGCTTATTTCTTGAGATTGTAATTTACCATTAACGTCTTTCCAAAAAAATAATTGCGCAGATTCTTGATCGGGTTTCCAATACCCAATTAAATCATCGGTATTAATTTCTTGCTGACTAAAAGCGTTTAAACTAAATAACGCAAAAACTGTAATTAAAAATACTTTTTTCATAATTAAATAATATTAGATTTATATAATATTATTATTACGTGCTTTTTTTGCTTTTTAACATTTTGGCATACGTTCCTTGTTTGGCCCAAGCCTCTTTTTCCCACGGCAAAGACTTACTGCCTTCTTCCATAGAACTTCTTGGATACTTAGCTCCTTTCCAAAACACATGATTATCATCATAACTTAATTGCTTAATAGGATCTTTCATTTGATCTAAATGAACCATTTCATGCCCTATAGCTAAATTAAGTTCTTTACCTTTTAAACTTTTATCTACATTGATACTACCATCGGAATTTGCTTCCGCATTGATTCCTTTTGGTAGTTTCTTTTTATAGATTGGGGTATCTGCTAATGTTGAGAATGGATTATTTAGTTTGAACATTGTCTTTAAAAAATATTTTATTAACCAAAAGATTTGGATCATTTAATGCGTCTTTTCTTCTTTGACAAGGCTGACAAGGTTCGCCATCAACTCCTGAGAATTTATCAACAATTTTTTTAACACCTGTTACAACAGTAACTGATAAAATTAAATCACCCAGTCCTTTGCTTTCCATATACTATTTATTTTATAGCAATTAACAGCTTTTCATTTTAGTCGGTGATTTCTTTTGCATCACTGGACTTTGTTTAGACGGTGCTCCTTTAGTTTTTATTGCCGTTTTAGGAGCAGTCTTTTTAACTTCTAATTTTACTGTGGTTTTTTTAGTATTTTTCATATTTTTATATTTTAATTATTATGCTATTGCTACAGAAGTAACTTGAGATCCAGTTGGTAAATCAACTTCAACTATTTGCCCTCCAGGAGTTGCTCCAATAGCTGCATTGATTGCGTTAAGAACGTCTACTGCTTTAGCAGCTGTAGTAGTAAGTACAACGTTTTCACCTGCGGTAAAAAGTGTTACAGCATTAGCTGCTGTTGCAAAAATAGCAGTAATTGTATTCACATTAACTAATCTGTTTCCCGCTACGTATGCTGTTGCGCTAGTTACGGGAATTGAAATAAAATTTGTCATTTTGTTTTGGTTTTTGGTTATTAATTATTGGTTATTCTTTAATACGTTTGTTTTTTATGTAGTCCGCTATTTTCATACATGTATATATAATAGAAACTATAAGTAATACTATCTTTAATGTGTTTTCCACTTTGTTGCTGAAGCTTAATAATAATGTAATTATATTAAGAATATACATTCTCCACTCTTGCCCTTGCATTAAATCCCGGCTTTAACTCTTTGAGTAATAGGGGCGCAACCATTACAAGTTGGTTCGTCAAATCTCAATTTTATCCCACTTATGCCAGAACTTGATCCCTTGCCTTTTGGATAACCAGTTGTATCAAACGGTCCGTCCCATAAGGCGTTAGCACCAACGCCACTCATTTTAGCTTCTTTATCAAATACGTGCATTGGATGCACTTTTGCTTTTATATCCATTGTTATATAGTTGTTTATTAATATAAATTATTAGGCGGCACAATTGGGGCAATAGTAGGTGCCGGTGGAGCAAACCCTACATTATTATTAACCTCTAATCCAGGATTGGTTGCCATAGATCTATCGTATGAATTGGGCATTGGATTGCCGAATACCCCTGCTATATTAGTTTGCGCTTTTGGCGAAAAAGGAACAGGTGCTCCTGATTGCTTAACACCAGGATTAATTGGCTGATCTATTTGCGGATTCAAATTATTCATCATCTTGTTTTATCTTTATTTACGTGCTGTATTGCAGTTTGCAATACTATATCAGTATACGTTTTACCGTTCATTATAACATTTCTATGACTTGTAGGTATATCCTCATTCCCAAGCATAATTCGATACATTCGGCTTATTAGTTGTTTACACTTAAATGAAACTTTATATATGTTATACTTTTGGGTTGTATGGTTTCTATTGCGCCATACTACTATCCACCCTTCTTTTAACAAATTGTTCCAGCGTTTATTGTCCCAACTATATGCGTAAGTACCTATTTTATAATCTTGCTTTGTAAAGAAATCCATACAATCGAAATATATGAGAAGCTCTAAATCGGCATCGGTTAGGTTATTGTTTCTGCAAGCCCATCTACGTATTAAACGATAATGTTTTAACAAGCCAAGATCTTTTATATCTTTTGCTTCTAGCTTTCTCATAATACAATTACAACATCCTGTAATTTTATAACCTTATAATCGTTGCCCTCAAAATCTATTCCGTGCCCAGCGCTTTTGTCATAATATATAACATCGCCAACGTTTAAAGATTTTATTTCATCACTTATAGAAACTATAATAGCTTCTTTATATCTTATATTCTCTTTGTCTTTTTCTGCTAAAAGCAAGCCTCCACCCGTTTTGCTTATCCCTGTTTTCTTTAATGAAATTATAATATTGTTACCTATTGCTTTCATTATGCTCGTAAGTTATTGATTACACAATCGGTTGATAATATTGTAACAGCTACAGACGATGCATTTCTTAACGCCGATTTAGTAACAAGCAATGGGTCAATGATTCCGGTTTCAATCATATTTACATATTTATTTGTAACCACATTTATTCCATAACCCTTTGCTCGATTTCCTCGCTCCACTTCTATACCAGCATTACTTAATATAGTATTATAAGGAGCTTTGATAGCGTCTAACAGAACTAAGCCACCAATAGATAATGGCGTAAAGCTTTCTGAAGCATCAAGCAAAGCAATTCCACCTCCTGGAACAATACCTTCTTTAATAGCAGCTTTAGTCGCGCAAATTGCATCTTCAACTCTATCTGCTTTTTCTTTTAATTCTATATCAGAACCAGCACCTACTTTTACAACGGCTACTTTAGCAGATAATCTAGCAAGCCTTTTTTCTAATCTAATAACTTCACCTGGATTTAACTTGCCTTCCAATTCTTCCTTAATTTGATCAATTAAGTTTTGAACATCTTCTGTAGTTTCTCCAACCTGAATTATAGTTTCAGAATCGTCTGTTGTACTTTTTAAACAACTACCTAAATGTTCTGGTTGGATAAGATCCATATCATCTCCAAGATCTTCATTTATAATAGTTGCTCCAGTTAATAACGCCAAATCCATCAATGTATCTTTTTTACTGATACCATAGGTTGGGGCATTGATTACATTAACCTTTATATTTCCTTTTACTTTATTCATCGCTAAGGCGGCTAAAACATTAGTTTCAATATCCGCTATAATCAATAAAGATTTATTTGTTTTTATTACATGTTCTAATACCGACTGTATCTGCCTAATGCTTTCTACCGGAGACTCAATTATTAAAATCAAAGGATTATCTAACTCAGCAACTCTTTTGTTTGGATTAGTTATAAAATGTGAATTAACTAAACCTTTATCGTATTGAACGCCATCTATTATTTCTATTTCTGTTTCAGCGAGTGTAGACACTTCCATCATTACTATTCCATTATCACCAACAGCCCTGAAAGCATCACCAATAATTTTACCAAGCACTGGATCATTGTTTGTAGATATAGTTGCAATGTTGTCAATCATATCTCCCGTAACTGGAACCGCAATCGACTCTAAGTAAGCCACTACTTGTTCTGTCATTTTCTCAATACCGTCTTTTAATTCTCTCGAATTGGTTTTAGATTGCACCCTATAAGCTTCATCTAAAATAGCATGCGTTAATACAGTAGCAGTGGTTGTTCCGTCTCCGGCTTCTTTAACCGTTTTGCGAGCTGCTTCTTTTAAAAGCCTTGCCCCCATATTCTCAACTGGATCTAATAGTATAATACTATCTGCTACAGTAACTCCATCCTTTGTTATAATAGGTCTACCTTGGTTGTCTTCTAACATAACACATTTACCGCCGGCTCCTAATGTTGAACTAACCGCTTTTGTTAGTTTTGTAATACCTTCAAATATCTTATTTCTGGCTTCATCGCCAAAACTAAGATTTTTTACTATTGCGTCTGACATAATTTTATTTGATTAAATTTGATATACTTTATATATTACTTGTTTTTTATGGTTTTTACCTAACCTTGCCCGTTGTATTTCTTTTTATAAAGTTTTGAAGTCTTCAATTTTGAAGTTTTTGATTTAGCATGTATACCTGGTCTTGATATGTTCTTTATAATAAGTTGAACACTCGCTGTCTGTTTCGCCATAATAAATATAAAATTAATATTAATATCAACCAATAAAATAAGAACCAATAATTTGCTTTTTTATCTACTGTTTTTGTTTTGCCAACTGTCCTTTCTTTTACTTCGGCTTTAATAGTAGCTATAGAGTCAACACGCTTGCTATTGGACTCCTTTTTTTTATTTGTATATAAAGTATTAGTTTTAGTTTTTTTAATCTTTAAAACAACGTTTTTATAACTTTTACCATCAACCAAAATTGTTTTACCGGAATCTATTGGCGTTATAGTAATTTCACTGCAATCGGCATTAATAACTATATTTGTAGAATCTGTTTTTTCTTTATTCTCTATAGTTGTAACTTCAACTTTTGTTTCTACAATGCTATCTTTTTTAATATCTACTTTATCAACATGCACTTTACGACTTGCACACGATGTTAATACTAGTATAACTAATAATACGATTTTTTTCATTATTATATGATTGTTAATGTTATGTTTTTTGCCTCTTGCATTTTTTTAAATAATTTATCAAACGCTTTTCTTGATTGGCCAATGTAGTTTTTATTTCTTGTTTGCCCAACAAGTATACATCCTTCCGTATCATGGTTTGAATTCCCACTATGGATGCGAACACCTTCAAAATTCGGCACATCGATCAATAAAGGCAATAGTCTTTTAAATCTATAAGACTCGTTAATTATAACTTTATAATCGCCTTTAGGTATTGCCGTTTCGCTTTTAATTTTAATTTTGCGTTCAGCATCTTCAAGAGTAAAACATTCCCATACCCCATCAACTAATAATTCGCCTATTGTTGAAACTTCTGTTTTATATAATCTTCTTATTGTTATAACCATGCTTATTTTATTTTAGATCTAATTTAGCCTTCATTAATCTTTCTACAATACTTGTTGTGCCTTCTATTGCAATATATGCTGTTGCTACAATCACCCAATCGCTAGAATCTAAGTTGCCAAAGAATAATCCAATTGAAGCTATTACAAATACCATGAGTTTTCTACTAACCCATTTACTTAATAGTAAATCTACTTTTTCTTTTGTGCTCATATAATCCAGTTTAATTATTCTTCTTCAACAACTATATCAAATTCTATTTCGATATAATCGCCTAATTGTTTTGCTTCTTCTATTGATAATGTTTCATACCAACTTCCATCAGGACTTACTATTCTGTATTTTATCATAATTATTAATTTAATGCCCCTCTAACCATAGGAGGAAATGTTATACTTATTAAATCAAAATAACCTAATATAGTTGCTACAATTCCACTATTAGTTGCTATAGCTGCATTATTCATTATCACTGTAGTTGTTGGTAAATTTGTATTTAATGTTGTTGAGAACAATAGTACACCGTCCATATCGTAAACATAATAAGTTATTAGCGCTGTACTTGTTGCTATTACTCTTAAGTGATACCAAGTATTTGCACTAATTGTATAAGCAGACGAAGAACTTCTAACACTTGAATTTGCTGTTTTGCCAACTAATGAATTTCCAACAATTTCAAAATAAAATCCATTGGTAAAATCAGTAGAAGTAATAGAGCCAATTCCAACGCCAAATCTTATAGTTGTAGTTGGACTTATTGTAACAGGGGTTTTAAAAACTAAATCAGTTTTCAAACCAGTTGCTAAAGTACAGCTAAAAGCATTTGTTGCGGATGGATTCAATGCACTATAAAATCCGCTGTTTGCTGTTGTGACCGAATTAAAAGTTACTACACCAAAATGATTAGCATCCAAAATCCCTGTTGGAGATGTTATTGTACCTGCTAAAACTGTGGCTTGAGCATAGCTACCATTACTTGCTGATGATAAAAATTCATTATAAACAGTGTATCCTGTTCTTCTTATATTTAATTCTGTATTTGCATTAGCCTTATTGTTAAATGTACTCCAATCAGTTGTACTTAATGCTCCTCTATTAGTGGCTGATGCTGTAGGTAAATTAAATGTATGTGTTGTTCCTGAAGATGCTATATTAAAATCAGTTCCACTTCCATTAGTTGCTAATGTTTGAGCAGCACCTGTTAAACTATTAATAGCCGTTATTCCTGTACCCGCCATAATACCTGACTGCTGAGTAACCGTTAATATTACAGAGGCAGTTGATGGGGCAGGAGGTACCGGTGCATCAAATGAAATAAACACCGCTATGTCGTGCGTGCTCCATACAAATTCGTAATAATCTCCTGCGACAGCATCAAGAAGAAAATTCCACGAAGGAAGGTTATGACCATCAAATGAACCGTGTTTTTTAGGAACTAAGACAATCCCTGCTGAA
>Ga0181347_1000073_pt1 | contig 29230 bp, 16 predicted proteins | sample Su13VDMM110SN_FD_130102 | JGI IMG/M metagenome (GOLD analysis project Ga0181347, IMG submission 130102) | Freshwater viral communities from Lake Michigan, USA - Su13.VD.MM110.S.N | ecosystem: Environmental > Aquatic > Freshwater > Lake | place: USA: Michigan | collected 2013-07-16
TGGCCTTATCATAACAAAGGAGTGGCTGTTGCAGTGACTATTGGCGAAGGCGTCAGTCCTCCACCTGCTGCTGTGCCGATACCAGAAAACGTTTCCATTACAAAGAACTAGCCATGGCAGATACAGCTGATAACAAATTGGTTTACACCGGAGACGACCCCATAGTCTGGAATCGGGTCAATAAGCTACGACTGGAACAAGGATTACCAGGTCTAACTCAGATAGGCCTCCCAAGACCCGTGGATGATGGTAAATCTTTCAGCAGCCCTTATTCACAATATACTCCCGCAACCAGTGCAGCCACGGGATCAGGATCTAAGTTTACTTTTAATTTTGGTGGGGAAAATTTTACAGTCAATGCACCCACCGGCACCACCGAAGCGCAGGCACGAGCAATTTTTGATCAGCAGGCCAGTACCGGAAGCCTTACTGGTTTAAAATCCGGGCAAACATTGGATGCTGCCAAACAATTTGCTGGAGGGTTGCTCAAAGCAGCCAGCCAACTCAATGTTTCACAATTGGCCAGTGGCCTAAGTGGATTATCCAGTGGTATAGGCGGCGGTATAAGCAGTGCCCTAGGAGCAGTGACACGGTTCACTGGAGGCGCAACTGGGGGAATAACCAGTGCCCTAGGAGCCGCGTCAAAGCTCACTGGTATACCCATCAAGAACCCCATGAATGTTGCTGATTTTGTCAAAGTTGGAGTTGGATCGGTCAAAGAAATAGGTGCACTAAGCAGCACACAAGTACAAGGTCTCTTGGGGCAGGCAGCAGCTAGTACCAAACAATCAGTTTCTGATTATAGCCTAGACAAAGGCATAGGACAGTATGGCATTAACCCGGCACAGTTGGAACAAACAGGATATTTAAAACCCGGAACACTAGCACAGTACACCAAGAATGCACAAGTAACACAGGCTGACATTGACGAAGCTCAACGAGTCAATGTATCAGGTGGCAGCACCACACCAGCACTCATTGCTTCAAATCGCAAAATCAAAGACGTGTTGAATGTTAGCGGTGTTTGGACTGGCAAAGGAGGTGTTAGTAATTTGACTTCTCTAGTAGGCGACTCCACCAAGCAACTGTCAGTGCAATCTAACATAATGGAAACCGGATATAAATCGTTGGAGAAAGCCGGAGTTATCACCGCCAGTACTGCCAAGGATGCAATAGGTGGCCTGGTACAATCAGCCGGAAAGGTCGGAGCTGCATTGACTGCTGCCTGGAGCAAAGGAACAGCACCAGCTGGCTCTGTTGATGCAATCAACAACTTGGCCAAGCAGGGCCTCACTGCAGTAAATTTTACAGATTTTAAATTACCTGCTGGCGCATCAGGTGAGCAAGTGGCCACTGGTGTAACAAACACTGTGAACCGCAAAGTGTTGAATCAATCAGTGGTGGCATTTATTGGTGATGCCAAAGTACCTGTGATAGATTATGGACAGGAATCTCTAACTAACCTCACCCAAGGGGTTGGGAGCTTTCTACCAAGTTTTGACGGCAACCTACAGAGTCTTGGCGGTTCTGTTGGTGCTGCTCTTTCAAGTAGTACATCTGATGAAAAGTTGATCTATACTGGTAATGATACAATAGTTTGGGATAGAATCAATCGTGAAAGACTACGACGTGGACTCTCGGGGTTGGCTGAGATAGGTTATCCAAGGCCCAAAGATGATGGCAAACCCTCCTCGCAATATCGGTAAATAAAATTATGACAACATTCATTGGCTATAACACCATTAACCAATTCAAAAAGTTTACCTTGGTAGATCGGGATCTCATCAAGCGTGATCTTCTCAACGCCTTTAACATACGCCAAGGTGAGCTAGTGGGTAGACCTGCGTATGGTAGTGCAATCTTTGATTTCTTGTTTGAACCACAGACTCTTGAAACCGAAATCGCCATGAAAAATGAAATACAACGTGTGGCCGGCGGCGATCCCAGGCTCACTGTGGCCAATGTCTACACCTATCCGCAGGAAAATGGTATCTTATTTGAACTGCAAATACAAATAGTGTCCAGCTCCAACGCCGAAATACTCTCTATATTCTTTGATCAAGAAACACGCCGGGCTAGTTACATATAACTGCGCGGTTTTCCGGGCCATAAATACATAATAATATATTACTATGGCTAAAACTACCAGACAAACAGTTATTTTTGGGGTCGAGGACTGGAAACAGATCTATCAGACCTATCGCGAAGCTGACTTCCAAAGCTACGATTTTGAGACTCTACGCAAGAGTTTCGTAGACTACTTGCGTTTGTATTATCCTGAAACTTTTAATGATTATATTGAAAGTTCGGAGTTTATTGCACTGCTAGATGTCATTGCTTTCATGGGACAAGCGTTAGCTTTCCGATCCGACTTAAATGCCCGTGAAAACTATATAGACACAGCCGAGCGTCGTGATTCTGTCAATCGGCTAGCCGGTTTGGTCAGTTACACTGCCAAACGCAATACCGCAGCACAAGGCCTGGTCAAAGTCACTGCAGTGTCTACCACGGAAAACATCACAGATTACAACGGCGTAGATTTGGCCAATATCACTGTGAACTGGAATGATCCCACAAACACAGACTGGTTTGAGCAGTTTACTTCTATTGTCAATGCAGCGTTGATCAACAGTCAACGCTACGGTAATCCCGGAAGCAATCAAACAATCATCAACGTTAAAACAGACGAATATACGTTGAATCTAGTACAAGGGTATTTGCCTGTGATTCCTTACACTGCCACAGTGGACGGAGTTAACATGCCGTTTGAAGCAGTCAATGCTACATCTTCGGGTCGAACATATTTGTATGAACCTGCTCCCCTGCCCAATGGTGCGTTTAACATCTTGTATCGTAACGATCAACTGGGCTTTGGTTCCAACAACACTGGATTTTTCTTTTTGTTCAAACAAGGATCGTTGCAGTCTGCAGATTTTAATCTAGCAGAAAAAGTCAGCAATCGTGTAGTTGCCATCAACATTGATGGTATCAACAACGAAGACCGTTGGTTGTTCCAACTTGATGACATTGGCACAGTTCAGTCTGAATGGTTGTACACTGAATCAGTTTATACTGCTGCTGCCGAACAGAGCACAACCGGACTGCGTAAAATTTATTCAACACAGAGTCGTAGCAATGATCAGATTTCTCTGACATTTGGTGATGGAGTGTTCTCTGCTATTCCGGTGGGACTATTCCGCGCCTATGTTAGATCATCAAACGGACTTGAATACATCATCAACCCCGAGGAAATGCAGAGCATTGTTTTACCAATCAGCTATGTGAGCCGTACTGGTCGAATTGAAACACTGACATTTACTGTAAATCTACAAACACCAGTAAGCAATGCACAGGTGCGAGAATCTATTGATGAGATCAAGCAACGTGCGCCTGCTCGTTATTACACACAGAATCGTATGGTCAACGGCGAAGATTACAATCTGTTTCCGTTCACCTTGTACAACTCAATTATCAAATCCAAGGCCCTGGCTCGCAGTGCAATTGGAACTTCTCGATATCTTGAATTAGTCGATACCACCAACAAGTATGCCAGTACCAATGTGTTTGGCAGTGATGGTGGTCTCTATAAAGATAATACGCTGCCCACATTTCAGTTCTCATGGTTCACTACCAACGATATATCTGACGCAGTCACAAATAAAGTTCAGCCAATTCTACTAGAACCTGGTATGCTGCAATTTTACTATGCTAATTTCATAAGGCCAAATCTTGTCACATTGAATATTTCATGGAATCAAAGCACTTCACTGACAAACTTATCCACTGGATATTTTAAAAATATTGCATCTCCGTTTGCTCCTTTTCCAGTGGGCTCGTTTTCCAGCAGCAATACAAAGTACATTGTACCCAACTCTCTAGTAAAGTTTGTTCCACCTGATGGATACTATTTTGATCAATTCAATCATTTAGTTGCAGGCATACCCACAGCCGACACTGACAAACTTTTTATCTGGGCCACCGTGACCGGGGTTATACTAGATGGCACCAATCAAGGCAAAGGTAATCTCACCAACGGTGCTGGACCAGTGGCCCTCAATAATTTTGTACCAACTGGAGCTATTGCCACACAAGTCATACCGTTGTTTCTGACGGATTTGCCTTCGACCATAGTTCAAAACATGATTGAATCAATTCGTTTATATCGTAATTTTGGTCTTGGTTATAATAATCTAACTTCAACCTGGTACATAATTACGCAAACAAATCTCAATGTCACCGGAGCGTTTAGTTTAGCCAGTCAACAGAGCACCGCTGGCGTTTACAGCGATGCAAGCTGGCTAATTGAATTTATAACCGATGGCACACAATATTCTGTGACCGCACGTGAGTTGACATATTATTTTGCGTCAGTACTGCAGACCCGCTTCTTTTTTGAATCTGGTGCCAGCATTTATGATTCACGAACAGGCACGGTAATCAAAGACTTTATTCGTGTATTAAAAACCAATAGTCAGCCCGCTAGCAATTTACCCTTGACCGGCGACACCACTATGCAAATTATTGGCCAGCCTGAACAAAGCGATGGTTATGTTGACGATTTCCAGGTCATTGTGAGCTTTCAAGACTCAGATTCTGATGGTGCAGCTGATAATCCAGATTTCTTTGAAGAAATAGTGGGACCAAATCCCACCACAGGTCAAAGTGGGTCATTGGTATTCTTAGAAGCCACTGTGGACTTTGATAATTTACAGCGATACCTGCTGACTGAAAAAGGATATGTGAATTATCAATACGGAACATTGTCAGAAATTACATCAAATTCTGATCAATATCTTGATGGTCAGGTATTTTACGCCTATGATGATAAGGGATTTTATGTATTGACTATTGCATTTGATGGTACTCGTACACTCACACAATCCACTGAATTCTTGGCAAGAACAGGCCGACAGGATCTGTACTATCAGTATCGCCACAACAGTTTATTGACTAATAGAATTGATCCATCAATCACAAATATCATTGATGTGTATGTTGTTACACAAGGTTACTACACTGCCTATCAAAACTGGATCAAAGATTCAACTGGCACTGTGGTTGAACCTATGGTGCCTACAATTGACGAGCTCACTACAGAATTTCAAAAGTTGCAAGATTACAAAATGATTTCAGATAATCTAATTTTAAATTCTGTGGTATTCAAACCTTTGTTTGGAGCCAAAGCCACAGCTCAACTACGTGCCACTATCAAAGTAATCAGAGCATCCAACAGCACGGCCAGTGTCAGTGAAATTAAGAATCTTGTTGTGGCCAGTCTCAACACTTATTTTACTATTGATAAATGGGACTTTGGTGATACATTCTACTTCTCTGAACTTGCAGCGTATATCCATTCGCAAATTGGAACTATTGTGAGTTCAGTGGTGCTGGTTCCAGTAAACCCACAAAAGAGTTTTGGTGACTTATATGAAATTAGATCAGCACCAAATGAGATCTTCGTCAACGCTGCCACAGTGGCAAACATCGAAGTTATTGATGCATTGACAAGTACCAACCTTAGAACAGCGTCTGGCAGCGGAGTTACCTACGCTGACCGCGGCGGTGGTAACTCGTCTAGTAGCGGCAGATCTGCCCCTGCAGGTTATCATTATATGCCAAACGGAACATTAATGGCAAACAGTGCAATGCCAGGTGGTAGTGGCTCATCTGGTAGTGGCTCATCGGGCAGTGGCTCATCTGGTAGTGGCTCATCTGGCGGAGGATCATATTAATGGCTAGAATCAGAACAGTAGATTTCTTACCAGAGATTTTTCAAACCTCAACCAATCGACAGTTTTTGGCCAGCACTCTTGATCAACTGGTACAAGAACCTTCATTTAAAAAAACCCAGGGATATATTGGTCGTAGAATTGGCCCAGGTATCAATCCCACCGATGCTGACTATGTGGTTGAACCCACAGCCGAGCGTGCCAACTATCAATTAGAGCCAGCGGTTGTTTTCAAGTTGCCTGACACAGACACTGTGTATGATGCCATCACTTATCCGGGTATCACAGATGCATTAAAATTACAAGGCGCTGATATCACACGCAGTGATCGATTGTATGGCAGTCAATATTATGCATGGGATCCGTTTGTTGCCTATGACAAGTTGGTTAACTTTTCTGAATACTACTGGTTACCATCAGGCCCACTGAGTGTTGCGGTTACCGGTGGTGTTATTCCCATCAGGAACACAATTGAAGTAACTCGTAATTTAGGATTTTATAGTTTCAGTGATGCTCAAGGGCAAAATCCTGTCATCACATTGGTTCGTGGTGGTTCTTATCAATTCGTTGTTGCGCAAAACAAAAAGAATACAGTCAATTATCGTGTCACAAATCAAGGCAACAAAGCCTACATCATTGATTATCAGGCCAATCCAGCCATTACACTGGTACGTGGCAACACCTACATTTTTACTTTGAGTATTGATGGTAACTATCCATTTTGGATTAAAACAATTGCCAGTACCGGGGTAGTTAATGTGTACAGTACTGGGGTAATCAATAACGGTGCGTTGGATGGCACAGTTACTTTTACAGTGCCACAAAATGCACCCAATACTCTGTACTATAGCAGTCAAACCAGCAGTCAGATGCAGGGCGTATTCAATATCATCAGCGGAGAGCCAGGTACTGGACCAGGTTTTTATATACAGGCACAGCCCGGAGTTGATGGTGGTATGCCCACTACTCCAAATATTTCCAGCAGAGATGTGCTGGGGGTTGTCAACAACGGTGAAGACCTTGGCACGGTAACGTTCAATGTTCCATCAAAAACTGCACAGAACTTTTATTATAACTTAACGTCAATTGATTCTGTTGACTTGTTGAGTCAAATTAAATTCAACGAAATCAACAATATCTATGTTGATGATTTTCTTGCCGCGTATCCCGCAGGCATTGACGGAGTCACTGATCTTGAAAATCGCACATTGGTGTTCGATGTTCCTTCACTAGAAGGAACAGGCGTAGATGTTGATACATCTATTGCCGGCGGATGGTTGCGTACTACTTTTTACAGTCCTGACTATACAGCCGACCCTACCCCAGGGTACAACGAAGAACCTTATGATTTGACCACAAGTATTGTTAGCCTAAACGAACGTTACAGCGTCTGGCAGATACAGTTCAATACCGACGATGATGGTCAGCAATACATGACATTGGCAGTCAAACAAGAAGTCAATGAGTTTGAAAAATTTAGAATCGTATTTGGTGTCCAATGGTCAAGTACTCAGTGGTATCGCAGCGACGACAGTTATTTTGAAAAAATACCACTGTTGACCGCAGTGTTAGATACCCTGTTCTATCAAGACAGTCTTGATCCAACTCTGGTGGGTGAAATTAGATTAATTGATCCAACTCTGGAAACAAATCTTGATCTTGACACTATTATTGGTAAAAAACAATACACCAGTCCCAACGGAGTAAAATTCACCAATGGTTTAATAGTTCAATTCCGCGGCAATGTAACGCCAGACTCCTATACCAACAATGAATACTTTGTTGAAGGGGTTGGTGAAGCCATTGTGCTGGTACCAGTCACAGAGCTGGTTACTCCGGAAACTTACACTCAAAGTTTGTCAGTGAGTTTTGACGTTGTGCCATATGACATTGGCAACTACGATGTCAGTGATAATCAACCAATTGAACAAGACTACATCACAATTAATCGTGCCAGTGCTGATAGAAATGCCTGGTCACGCAGCAACCGGTGGTTCCATAGGCAAGTGCTTGAAGAATCAGCCTCGTATAATAATACCACACCACTGTTGGATCTTGCAGCAAGAGCTCGTAGGCCTATTCTTGAATTCCAAGCTGGAACAAAACTCTTTGATTCTGGAACAGCCGGCAAAAATCCAGTCAACATTATTGACTTTACAACATTAGACGCATTCAGCGATATCAATGGGGTACTCAACACTTACATTATCGATGGGTACACGTTGGTCAACGGGTCACGAGTTATTTTTGCAACTGATGCTGATCCCAATGTTCGAAATAAAATCTACACAGTTGAGTTAATATCACCTGACTCTGTTCTTCCTCTGATTCCCGAACCAATCATTAATCTTACAGTGGCCGATGATGGCGATATCAGTTATAACAATCAGACCGTATGCTTAAATGGAGCCACACTGCAAGGTAAAAGTTTTTGGTTTGATGGTGTGACTTGGCAAGAAGCCCAGGAAAAAATCAGCACCAATCAATCTCCGTTATTTGATGTATTTGTCAACGGACACAGTCTAGCCGACACTGTGTTTTTTGGTAGCAGCACATTTCGCGGCAGTAAACTATTTTCTTATGCGGTTGATTCAGCCGGTGTGGCAGATCCAATTTTAGGATTCCCATTAAAATATCTAACCATCAACAATGTTGGCGATATTGTGTTTGACAATAATTTTTACACTGATACTTTTGTTTATGTAGAAAATCGAATAAGTTTGACCGAGCCAATTAGCCAGGGGTTTGTTTACCGTTATCTTGACCAAGTGGCTTTTACTAGAAAAATTGGGTGGGCTACTGCACCTTATCAAAATGCAACCTACCAACAATTTCAATTTACCTACACTGGGCAACCGCTGTTATTGGATGTTCGGGTGCGTGATCAAATTATTGACCCCTCTGTCCCTCAAACTTATCCGGTATTAAAATTATATGCAGGGTCTAAGTTTCGAGACCCCGGTACCTACACCTACACACAAAACGAATTTACCACAGTAATCAACGTTGATTCAACTGTGGCAACAGGTGAAACTATTATTGTGTTGGCACTCAGTGATCAAGTCAGTTCTGTGGCATTTTATCAAGTGCCAACAAATCTTGAAAACAATGCGTTGAATCAAAATCCAAACACAGTGACCTTGGGTACTGTACGCACTCACTATCAAACCATCTGTGAAAATTTAATTACCATTCAAGGCACTATCAACGGGTCAAATAACAGCAGAGATCTTGGATATATTGCGCCATATGGATTAAACATTCTGCAACAAAGTTCTCCCCTGACATTGGCCGGATATTTTTTACGTAATCAAAATTATGAATTATTTACAGCATTGGATTTCAATACCAGGGAGTATACCAAATATAAAACTCAACTGTTGGATATTGTTGCCGCCAGGGACTGGGGTTCACAGACTTCTGCACAAATTTTAACCAATGCAGTGGCTATATTAACTGCTGGTCGTACAGAATCAAATCCATTCTATTGGTCAGATATGTTGCCAGCACGTACTGTGTATGCATCAACCACATATACTCATACACCTATCAGCACCAACTCGTTTAACACTTCAAGAGTGTATGATTTTAGTTCAAGTAACTATTATGCGGTATTGGTGTACGTCAATGGTCAGCTGCTGACTTCAAATTTTGAATACACCGTTGCCGCAGACGCACCTATAATTACAATCATCTCACCATTGGAAGTCGGTGATGTAATCATTATCCAGGAATTTGATACCACAGTGGGCAATTATGTGCCCAATACACCTACCAAGATGGGGTTGTATCCTGCGTATCGCCCACAGATGTATTTAGATACTACCTATGTTACTCCCACCACGGTGATTCAAGGGCATGATGGTAGTATAACTGTGGCATTTGATGACATTCGTGACGAAATTTTATTGGACTTTGAAACACGAATCTACAACAATTTAAAAATTCACAGTGTTCTCCCTATCAATACAACTGAAATTATTCCTGGACAATTCCGTGTTACTGAATACAGTCAGAGTGAAGTCACTGATATTCTCAGTGCTGATTTCTTGACCTGGGTAGGATCTAACAAGTTAGATTACTCGGCACAACAGTACATTGCAACCAATCCCTACACTTACAACTACAGTCAGAGTTCAAACAAATTAACTGGTGCACCTTTGTTGGGGGGCTGGAGAGGCATTTACGAATATTTCTACGACACAGATCGTCCCAATGAAGCACCATGGGAAATGTTGGGATTTACCGAACAACCTACCTGGTGGGAAGATCGTTATGGCTCGGCACCCTACACTTCGGGCAACTTGGTATTATGGGATGATTTGAGCCTGGGACGTGTGGCAGATCCAGCTGGCGCATATATCTTGCCTCAGTATGCCCGCCCTGGACTAATACAGGTATTGCCAGTAGACGGTGAAGGTGTATTGGTGCCTCCGTTGGAAAGTGTAGTTGGACTGTATTCTCGTACTACGTTCCAACGTAGTTGGAAAATTGGCGATGATGGTCCGGTTGAAAATGCCTGGAGAACCAGTTCAAGCTATCCATTTGCAATCATGCGATTATTTGCACTGACCAAGCCTGCTGAATTCTTTTCATTGTTGGTTGATCGTGATCTGTACAAATACGACACTGCACTCAATCAATATCTCTACAATGGACGCTACAGAATTGATGCCAACGCTATTGAGTTGTACGGCAATGGTGTCAGCAAAGCCAGCTATGTAAACTGGATTGTTGACTACAACACCTATCTAGGAAATACTTCCACAACCACGGTACTCAAACAAAATCTCAAGGGGCTGGGAGTACAGTTGGCATATCGTATGGCTTCTTTCTCAGACAAACTATATATCAAAGTCTATACTGAAAAGCCCAGCCCCAACAGTTTAAACACCAGTTTGTTGCTGCCTGATGACAGCTATGATTTGTTTTTGTACAAAAATCAACCATCAGATGACATTGTCTATAGTTCAATAATTGTTCAACGTGTGCCCAATGGTTACAATGTATTTGGATACGGTATATTACGCCCGTACTTTGAAATTTTAATCAGCAAACCAACTGGGACACGAGTTACAATTTCTGCTGGTAACACCACAGCCACAGTGCCGGTGACCTACAGCAACGATATTGTGCAAGTGCCCTATGGCTATGTGTTCACCAATGAAACTGTAGTATGTGATTTTATTCTCAGCTACGGTGCATTGATGTCAGCACGTGGTATGATTTTTGATGACGTAGAAAATGGCCTAACTCTAAACTGGGCTCAAATGGCTCAGGAATTTTTGTACTGGAGCAATCAAGGCTGGGGGCCAGGTAGTATCATAAATCTCAACCCCACTGCACAAACGCTGATGGTCACACGCCCAGGTTTTATTGTTGACAGCATTCTGGAGCGTGGTGTACAGACTGTCCTCCAGGATCAAAACCGTCAACGATTGGCAGTGCGCGATCTTGTGGTGGATCGTTATGATAATACATTCAAAGTAACCAGTCAAACCGAACAAACTATCAACTATATTGATCTCAAGTTCACTGCATACGAGCACATTGTTGTTCTTAAAAATGTCAGTGTGTTCGGGGACTTGATCTATGATCCAGTCAGTGCTGCTCGCCAGGGACGATTGCTGTTGGTAGCAGCCACAACCACTGACTGGAACGGGCAGCTTGATGCACAAGGATTCATTCTCAATCAGAACAACATCAAGGAATGGTTGCCAGATGTCAAATACACCAAGGGACAAATAGTCACTTTTAAAAACAATTACTACAGCGCAGCAACTATTGTAGAACCCAAAAATGAATTTGATTTCAATGATTGGTTAATCAGTGATTACACCAAGATTCAGAAAGGGTTACTGCCTAACTTGGCCAACAAAGCCAATCAGATCCAACAAAGTTACAACACTATCAGTGCCAATCTTGAAAGAGATCAAGACTTGTTGAGTTACGGACTTATTGGATTTAGACCCAGACAATACATGACTGCACTGAATCTTGATGATGTCAGCCAGCTCAATGTGTACAAACAGTTCCTGGGATCCAAGGGTACAAAATTTGCCATAGATTTATTTGGCAATGCAAGTTTTGGCAAAGAAGCAGCACAATACACTGTCTATGAAAATTGGGCAATATTAAAAGGGGTATATGGTGCTCAGGCCAATCGTAGTTTCTTTGATGTCAGACTCAATCAGGCATTGCTGACATCTAATCCCAGCACTGTGCAAATAATACAACCGTTTGAGTTTTCACAAGCAGATCAAACAGTTACCTTGGACAACCTATGGAGAGAAAGCTACAAAATCACCAGTCCTAGTGTTTTACCAACCATCACCAAACAGGTCACAGATGTCAACCTGCCTAGTTCTGGTTATGTAAATCTCAATGACATTGATATCACAGTGTTTGATATCAACAACCCAGATGCAATAAATGCAGCACTGTCTACAATTGGTGTTGGAACAATAATTTGGTTTGCAAAAATCAATGACTACGATTGGGGTGTATACCGTTGTTCTCAGGTTCCAGGTGCTATTGTCGAAGTTGCAGATAATCTTGATGGCACATCAATTGTTGTGTTCAATGAACAACATAATCTGGCAGTTGATGATCTTATTATTATTAAGTTTTTCTCCAACGATATCAATGGAGTCTACAAGATTTTTTCAGTACCATCAATTAACACCATTACCATCATCTATGAATTTGTCAATACGCCAGAAACCACTGTTCTTGGTGCAGGTGTTGGTCTTAAATTAGAAACCGCCAGGGTGACTCAGGCCAGTGATATCACTGAGTTACCATATGTCAATGAAATGCAATCCGCCAGTCTGGTCTGGGTTGACGACATTGGTGACGGGCTTTGGTCTGTGTTGGAAAAAGAAAATCCTTGGACGTTCTCACAGTATATTTTGCCTATTCGATCGGCAAATTCTGAATGGGCGTATGCCATTGCGCAGACGCAAAACAATGATATTTCTCTTATTTCTGCGCCGTTTTTAAGCACTGGAATAGTGTATCAATACAGCGTTAATTCAATTGGACTCTTCTCTGAAGGTTCCTTGTTGAGTTTGAATGCAACATCAGTATCTGGCTATGGTTCTTCAATTACCATTGGTAATAATAGTTGGGGAGCAACTGGTGCTCCAACCAGCAATGCAATTGGATACGCCAGTGTTTTATATTACAATGGTGAAACACAGGCTTTTGTAAATTCTCAATTACTGCTGGCGCTTGATCAACCAGGACCAGCAGAGTTTGGCTACAGCATGGCTATGAGCCGGAATGAGCGTTGGCTGTATATTGGCGCACCAGCAGTCAACGCAGTGTATGCATATGGACAAGTTCCTGTGCCATTGCAATATCTAACCTACAACACTACAATTATCACCACCAGATTCAGTACGGTTGGGATCCAATATGACTATCCAGAACAGTTAGATGTTTATCTCAATGATACACCGCAGCGGTTAGGATTGAACTACACTGCTAGTTTGACTTTTATCACATTTGTTGATATTGTCAATGCAGGGCAAACTGTGACCATTTATCGTCGTACCAGAACTCAGCTTGATTTTGACCAGTACAATGATATTGTACCCAACACATCAACAGGTGTGGGAACCGGCGCTGCATTTAATATTGATGTCACTCGTGGAACATATTCGGCTACTATACACACCACTGGAGTAGACTACAGTCCAGGCGATGTTTTAACTATCAATGGTACACAATTGGGCGGGGGAGCACCAGCTGATAACTGTGTAATCACAGTGACTGACATAACATTTGCAGGAAATATTGCTGATTTCACCATCACAGGGTCAAGATCGGCGGCTCAAACAATATTTCCCATCAGCCAATATCTTTTCACCGCACAAAATATCAATTCATTCACTGTCACAGTGAATAGTGTCATACAGCGTCCCAAGATTGATTATGAATGGGAAAAATCAGACAGTAGCCTTCCAGACAGCACGCTCAATGATTACGATCTAGTTTTTGTGACATCACCCGCAGCCGGTGCAGAAATCTTTGTTGACGCTGCAACATATTATGCCTATGCCGGAAAAATAACTGTCAGTGGATTGAATACTGATGCAAGATTTGGTGATTCTGTCGCTACCAATGCTGATGGCTCGGAGATACTGATTGGATGCCCGCAAGAAAATTACAATGGAACATATAGAGCAGGCACTGCTTATGTGTTTAACAGAAGCATCCAGCGGTTCCAGGTCGATAATGCGTATATTGAGAATCCCATATTCTCTGTGAACAGTAATTTAGATTTTCCACCAGCAGTGGCAGTCAATGGGGTATTTTTAAACAACACAGCTCAGTGGGGAACCAACAACACCAATACGTTTACAGTAAGTTACCTAGGTGGCAGTTACACCGCCACCACAGTAACGGTCAATCAACCATTGAATATTGGCAACACTGTTGACGTTGATACAAATCAATTTCAGCAAGTACAAAAAATTACCCCCGAGCAACCTACGGAACGTGCAAATTTTGGTAAGAGCGTAATATATGGGTTATTTGACTGTGCTGTTATAGTCGGGGCACCGGAAGATAGCATAGTATTGCCCCAGGCAGGTAGTGTGCAGACTGACGTTAATCAAACACGATTGTATGGAACAATAACCAGTACCATTGCTTCGCCTGCACTCACAGCCGGGTCCACACTGCGCATCAACAATTACGAAGTTGCTGTGCCAGTGTCACCAAATAATAATGTAACAGGATTGGTGGCAGCAATCAACGCTGCTGGCATTCCAAATATCATAGCAGCAGTATCATCAGGACTAGTGACCATTGATTTGATCAATAAGTTGGCGGCCGTACCATATCAAAAATTACTGGTGTCTCCAGGGATGACTGGAACAGGGGTCGACAGTGTTTATAATGATCTGGGATTCACTAACTATGTGTATGCACAAACTCTAACTAATCCCTACGTCAAAGATGGATCAAATTTTGGTGCATCGTTGTCTACGCAAGGTGTCGATCTTCTAGTCGGAGCTCCTCATGGAACTCCACATATTATTGATACCTTTGATGATGGTACAACATTCTTTGATGCAGGCAGCACTGCATTTTACACTGATATTTCACAGTGTGGCGCTGTTTATCAATTTGATTATCTACCATCAGCGGCCGAATCTGCACTTAACCCTGGTGCGTTTGTGTACGGGCAACAATTGTATTATAATGCATCAGACATCAATGATCTGTTTGGTACAAGTATCAATTACACCGGTACATCGTTAATGATAGGTGCACCAGGTACTGCATTTGACACAGTAGTTGACAATGGTGCCTTGGTTGCTTATAGAAATGCCAATCAAACTCAGGCCTGGGTAACAAAACATTATCAAGCACCAGCGGTCAACATCTATGCAATCAACTCAGTTACATTGTATGATCGGTTACAAAGTGCAAAAACAGAATTTTTAGATTTCTTTGATCCCTTACAAGGAAAGATTTTAGGTGCTGCTAGACAGAATATTGATCTTATTGCAACAATTGATCCAGCAAATTACAATGTTGGATTGGTCAACAATCAAGGAAATGCCTGGGGGGCATCAAGAGTAGGAAAAATATGGTGGGATACCAGCACAGTGAGATTTGTTGATCCCGGACAAGATGACATTGTTTATGCAAGTCGTCGATGGGGACAGATCTTTCCAGGTAGCAGAGTGGATGTGTATCAGTGGACACAAAGCGATGTTCCTCCGGCTGATTACACTGGCCCGGGAATTCCATACTCAATTACAAGATTCTCAGTGGGGTCGTTGCTCAATAGTTCAGGTGCCTTTGTTACTGAATATTTTTACTGGGTGCGTAACATTCCATCGGTGAGCACTGCAGCCAATAAAACACTCAGTGCCGAGGTAATTGCACAATATATTTCATCGCCAATTGCCAGTGGTATTCCTTTTATGGCTCCAGTATCACCAAGCTGCATTGCAATCTATAACAGCAGTAGCTATTTGAATTCAGTTGATACTATCATTCATGTTGAGTTTGATAGACAAATTAACGATGACAATGTTCACACTGAGTTTCAATTATTGGCACAGGGAAGAGCCGCAAGTTTCTTAACTCCTGCATTGTATAGAAAATTACAAGATAGTTTTTGTGGTGTTGACACACAAGGGGGTGCAGTCCCGGATATATCGTTGAGTCCAGCAGAACGGTATGGAGTGCAGTTCCGTCCTAGACAGTCAATGTTTGTAAATCGGTACCTTGCTCTACAGAATTACATACAACATACTAATCTCATTTTAGCACAGTATCCAATTGCCGAAAGCCGGTCATTGACTCTGTTAAACAGCGAAGAACCAATTCCTGCGCAAGCCGGCAATTGGAACGAAGTGTTGGCCAATCTTGAAGAATTGAGCTGGCAAAACATTCAAATTGTACCATTGGACTACAAGTATCTGATATTGAGCGACAGTGACAACAATGGTCTTTGGACAATATACACAGTAGCACTTGCAGCAACACTGTTGCGACGCCTGATACTGACAAAAGTTCAAAGTTATGATACCAAGGCCTATTGGAGGTACATTGACTGGTATTCTCCAGGATTCAATCGCACCAGTATTCCAAGTCAAGAAGTTCCAAGTTATGCCGCGCTGGTGGCATTGGATGTTCCAGTGGGCACAGTTGTTTTGATCGCTAGCAACGGCGAAGGTAAATTTGAAATCTATCAACTTGACACAACTGGCTGGAATAGAGTTGGTTTACAAGATGGTACTATTCAAATATCTGATGGCATTTGGAATTATGCTGAAGGTAAATTGGGGTTTGATGGCGAAGTGTTTGATGCACAGTATTTTGATCAAACACCGCAGACTGAAACTCGAAAAATCATTCAGAGTATCAATGAAGAATTGTTTGTTGACGAATTACTGATTGAAAGAAATGATATCACTGTCTTGATGTTGAATTACATCTTGACCGAGCAATTGTCACCCGAGTGGGTCACAAAAACCAGTTTGATTGATGTGGAACATAATATTCGAGAACTGTTACCTTATCCAACATATAGACGAGACAATCAAGATTTCGTGTTGGACTATCTCAACGAAGTCAAGCCATATCATGTTCAAATTAGAGAATTTAATTTAAAATACAATGGCTTTGATAATTTTGCTGGAGATTTAGCAGACTTTGATTTACCAGCATATTATGATGCGGATATATCACCACCGCAATATGTCAGTCCAATTCTCACTGACAGTGAAACCGGACCCAGCGATCGTGCCAGTAATAACATTATCTGGCAGACAACACCGTATGATCAATGGTTTGGCAATTACAAATTATCAATTGAAGAAATTGTTATTGTTGATGGCGGCGTTGGATACACTTCTATCCCCACAGTGACCATTACTGGAATAGCAACCACATCGGCAACTGCATACGCTCGCATTAATTCTGCTGGAGAAGTTGTTGCTGTTGTTCTTGCCACTCCAGGGCTGGGATATCTGACCACAGCCGTGATCACCATCACTGGCGGCGATGGCACAGGCGCAAGAGCCGTGGCTTACATGGGCAACGGTCTTGTACGCAGCATTTCTACCACCGTTAAATTTGACCGCTGCGAGTATCAAGCCAACATATCTGATTGGGAACCTAACATCACGTTTGACAACGGTCAGCTGGTACGATATGATGCTAAAATTTGGGCCGCAGATAGTCCAGACAGCACCGGAGTCAATACACCAACGTTTGATACAGAGGATTGGGTCTTGGTTCCAATCAACGATCTCAGTGGTGTTGATCGTACCATGGGTTACTATGTTGCTGGAATCAATTCCCCTGGTCGAGAATTACCATTGTTGATTGATGGAGTTGATTACCCAGGGGTGCAGGTCCAAGGACTACCGCTGGAATATGATACTGGATTTGATCATGGTCCGTTTGATGTTACTCCCTGGGATAACTTAGACTTTGGCCCTGAAGGTCGTCCAACCTACAGTGATACCATGCTAAATGCACAGTACCAGAGTAGTTTCCTTGACATATATCTTGGCACACGTCCCGATGATGTCAACGTTGATGGCGGAGCATTTGTTGACACCTATTCAAGTCATGCTCCACAGGAGCTAGTACCTGGTCAAGAATTTGATGCTCTTGATTTCCGTGTGTATACTCGTCCTGGGTCTGATTGGAATGGGCTTGGTCATGGATTCAATATCCTGGCACTGCGCAGTGAGTACAATCCAACTGCCCCAGTCATCTATTGGGGAGATGTCGGAGTAACACAAAATGTCAATGAATTAACCCCTGTGGGCTTGGACCTAAGCAACATTACCCAACAAAGAGATTTGACCTTGGGAATAAATTACACAATAGATTACGTTGACCGCACAGTTACCGTGTTAAGTGGTGCGGTATTGAATGACGTGTTAATTATAAATGTCTATCAAATGGGCGGCGGAAATCAACTGCTTAGGGAAAACTATAACGGAGCCAGCGTTGGCACAATACTTGAGATTGCAGTTAACTCCGACGAAATTTATGAACTGGTTATCCTGGTCAATGGTGCGGAATTAACACCTGATGTGGATTATACCTATGAACCCATAGGATCAATAACACAAATCATGTTTTATGTGATTCTCACTGGAAGCGATGATGTAAGTCTCACTGTCATGGGCAATGAAACTCCAGAGCAGTACAGTTGGAGTAAGCCAATGACTGAGTATATTACAGTGTTAGAGACCCCAGCACTGGCCACAGCAATACTAACATACCCGTTGACAAACCCAATGATTGGGTCAAACATTGACAACGTCTATGTCACTGTCAATGGATTCATGGCCAGACCATCGCAGGGAATTGAATGGTACGGTGACGGATCTAGTGCAGAGTTCCTCATGCCAGTTCGTGGTGGCTACAGTCAGGGTCTTATTGCTGACAATGAAGTTCATGTCTATGTCAATGATGTAGAACAAACATTAGGTAGTCAATTTACCGTGGTTCCTTGGGATGGGTTCAGCAATAGAACAATTATGTTGACTTATGTTCCGGCAATTGGCGATCGAGTATTAATTTGTGTCAACACCCGAGCCGATTATATAATTTCATATGATGGGACAGAGTGGAATATCACATTTAGACCATCAGGTTTATTTGGTATATTCCCCGGAGATATTGTTGCAGTGACCAGCTGGAACGACACTAGCCAACAAAATATTGTACAAAAAGTTTGGGTAAGTCCTCTTTCTACAGGTGGCACCAATGTTGAAACATATGATACATATCCTTTTGATTTTGGAACAGTATCTGGTGATCCGGGTAGTTATGATTTCAGCGAAGGTATCATTGTCAATTACAATGATTTTAATCTGGACAGGGTTCAGCAAAATGCCAATCGTATGATAGTGACTTACAATGGGCGTAGACTCTTCAATGGCGCTGGATTCACGGTGCAATACGATGATACTACGTCATATTTAATATTGCCATTTGTCATCAATGTGACAGATGTAGTTGTGGCTACACTGTTTACCAATGATATTGTACCCGGGGCAATGGCTTTTAGGATATTCCAAGATATGCGGGGAACCCAGGCCACTTATAGAATTTTACCTAGCAGCGAAACTACGCTGGCAGAGCGTGTGCTTTATGATGATGATGTTATATATGTCAACGATGCGGGAAATCTGGGTGTACCTGACCCTGCAAAAAATATCTGGGGTGTAGTGACCATCGGAGGCGAGCGTGTAATGTATCGCTATAGAGACACAATAACCAACTCTATATCAGGATTACTTAGAGGAACAGCCGGTACCGCAGCAGCATCACACCCAAGTGGAATCAAAGCCATTGCCATGGGACGTGAAAGTATTCTTGAGCAAGGATACGAAGATGAGTTTGTGTACACCAATATCATGGCCAATGGACAACAAACGGTATTCTCTGCGCCCAATATTGATTTATTAAATGTTGACAGCACTGAATACAGTGATGCTCTGAGAGTGTTGGTTGGCGGTATTTCTGTACCCCCAACTCAGTACGTATTAACATCTCCTAGTCCTGCAACTGTGACTTTCTATGATCCACCACAAAAAGGAGTACAAGTGACGCTGGGAGTATTGCAATCACAATCTTGGTACGGCATAAGTCTCTTTCCGCCAACACCCAGCAACGGTGTTCCATTGCAAAATACTGCAACCGCTGCGGCCAAGTTCTTACGTGGAGTACGGACGCAGTTGTTCTAAATCATGCTCAACATACTAGGTAAATAATACATCATGGAAAAACCAATCAACCCCGAACACAAAGTTGACCCGCAACCAGAACGCCGCCCCAACGAAAACGGCAATGTGCATGTAGAGGCTTTTATGCGTATTTTTGACCCAAAAAATAAAGAAGTATTTGTAGAAGGACGAGCATAATGCAAGTGCCTGTGCAAATTGAAGGATTTGTTAAAATTTTTAATCCGTTGACCAACGAAGTTTTTGTGGACAAAAAGAACGCAATCCACTATGAAAATATATCTGTTAGCATGGCGCAAACGCTGGCAGATCGCAACACTGGATATATCTATCAAATGGCGTTTGGTAACGGTGGAAGCTCGGTTGACCCAACCGGGGTCATCACATATTTGCCCCCAAACACAGTGGGGCAAAACGCCACTCTATACAATCAAACATATCAAAAAGTTGTTGATGACAACAGTGTGGACAACACTGATCCCATCAACAACAAGATGACAGTGTTGCATACTCCAGGTAAATTTTACACTGATATCCTGGTAACTTGTTTATTGGATTATGGAGAACCAGCGGGGCAAGCTGCATTTGACAACAGCACCAATTTTAGTGGTGAATATGTGTTTGACGAACTTGGGCTCAAAACCTGGAATGGATCTGCCACTGATTTACGCTTGATTACCCACGTGATTTTTCATCCGGTGCAAAAGAGCTTGAATAGGCAGATACAAATTGATTATACCTTACGCATACAAACGCTGACTACCCTCAGCAGTAATGCATAAATATGGGTAGATTTAATACAAATAAATAACTGACAAGGACAGGTTATAAAAAATGGCTTATCAGATTAACTTAACTGACGGTACCCCGTTTGCAACCATTGCAGATGGCACTATCAATACATCAACCAACATGGTACTTGTTGGTAAAAACTACGCAGGTTACGGTGAGTTTCTTGACGGCAACTTCATTCACTTGCTGGAAAATGCTTCTAGTGTCACTGCTCCAGGAAACCCACTCACTGGGCAACTGTGGTGGGACAAAGGCAGTAACCTATTAAAAGTCTATAACGGAACTAGTTTTAAAACTATTTCGGCTGCTACTGCTTCAAGTACCGCACCTACCAGCAACGTTACCGGTGATTTATGGTATGATATTCCCAATCAGCAATTAAATGTTTACAATGGTACAGCATTTATTCTAGTTGGCCCTCAAAGCAGTGCAGGTACAGGCACAACTGGTGCTATCCCTGCATTGGTCACTGACACCCCAGCTGGCATCACACATACAATTATTAAACTCACTGTTGCTGACACAGTTGTCGGTACAGTATCACAAGATGCTGAATTTACGCCATCTGGTGCTGGGATTCCAGGATTCACCACAATTAAACCTGGTATTACATTGGCCAGCACTATTGGTGGACAAGTGCCATTATTTCAAGGTACTTCTGCAAATGCAGTATTATTAAACGGTGTTGCTTCTACAGGATTTATACGCACAAGTGGCGTGGGACAGACTATGTCTGTGTCGTTGGGAATCCTAAACAACACCGGACTGACAGTTGGATCTAACAGCGATTTAAAAGCTTCAGTTGCCGGTACAACAGCCACAATACAAAATCAAACCCAAGACGGTAATTTCACCTTTGCAGTCAACGACGGCGGCGTAGCTACTACGGTCATGACTCTTGATGGTGCCAACGGTACAGTTAATTTTGGCGCCACAGCATCAGTGACACTGGCAGGTATTGCCAAGAGTGGATCAAATGCTGTGGGTAATATTGGATCAACTTCAAACTACTTTAACCGTGTATTTGCAACAGCCACTACGGCGCTGTACGCTGACGTTGCAGAACGCTTTGCAGCTGATACAGAGTATACACCAGGCACAGTGGTTGAACTTGGCGGCGCCAATGAAATTACCTGCGCGTTGAATGATCTGTCAGATAATGTATTTGGCGTGATAAGTACCCGAGCAGCATTCTTAATGAATGGTGGCGCAGGAGAAGACAATACTCACCCCCCGGTGGCAATGACAGGACGTGTTCCAGTGCGGTGTGTTGGCGCAGTCAAAAAAGGCGATCGTCTAGTTTCAGCAGGTAATGGACTGGCAAGATCGGCACTGCCAGGCGAAGCAACTGCCTTCAACGTTATTGGCCGGTCCCTTGTAGATAAAACAGATTTAAATGAAGATATGGTAGAAGCCATAGTAACTATTAAGTAAGGATAAGGTAATGACATATTCACAAGGCGGATTAATTGAAGCCACAGATTACAATGGATTTGTTTCAACAAATGTAGCCAATATTAATGCAATTTGGGCAACTGGAAGCACTGATTTTGGCTGGGGCGAAACTGCACTGAGCACAGTGTCATCAGCAGCAACAATCACAGCAACGCAGTGGGGTACATTGGTAAACCAAATCTCTACATTGGGCAGTCAGACAGGAACAACTATTACCAGCAGATCAGCACCAACTGCAGGTGAGACAATTGCTGTTCTAGCTGCAGTTGGTACAGATATGACAAACATTGCTGCCAATAGAGGAAATGCAGTGGGAGCAGGCTCGCAGTATACATCTTGGACTGGAACTTCTGGATCAACTGCTGGCATTACTGGGGTCAACAGTTCAATTGTTTTTACCCACACTGTGACATTTGCCTCGGCTAATGCAACTCGTCATTTTTGGAACGCAGGCGGTCGAGTGTTAATTCAATTTGGTAAAAGTTCCACTGGACAGCAAGGCGACCCAGAATTCAATGACTTGGCGCAAACCCTGTGTGGTGCTATTTCAATTACCGGACGTGTGAATAATCAAACAGCCAACATCGCAGGCACTCTTTATACAGGCACAACTAAAACAGGCGGCACAGGAACACCTAATACATTGACAACTACAACTGGTTGGTATCAACTCACAACATCAAACACTCTGATTTACAAGCAATTTGCCGACACTGCGCCATATACCAGCAATTTTATTCAGGTGCAGGCCAAAACTGGCAACTCGGGTACAACATTAGATTTGACCACAACTTGGTCCAATGCCGAAGGTGATACAATATCTGGTGGGTCAGCACCGACCGGCGCTACCTTTGGCTCATGCCCAGCGACACTGGTGACATATTATCCACCTAGTGCAACTTATCTCACCGCAGCAGCATGGGGCACACCCGCTGTAGCAGCAACAACTACTTAACTCGTTATTTTGGCAACATAAAGGGCCCAAGGGCCCTTTACTTTTATCTAATCTTCCTGTACAATAATACGATGGAAACTGACTTATTATCCCACAGCCGCGCTCGTTTTAATCACGAAGCTGCACGTCGCATATTGAAAGAAAAATACGAAGCCAAAATGTTATTTGCCTATTGTGGTGGCATGTGGCGTGCTGGGCCAGAATTACTGACTATCCTTGGCAACTGTCGTATTGACAACAACTTACAAGTGGTGCTGCTTGATCTTTATGAAACTCCTGTCAGAATTCAAACACAAGAACTTTGGAATTTAGCCACCGAACGTTGGCAAGAACAGATGACCGCCTGGCTAGTTGAATTTGAAGAATTAAGTCAACTGCGATGACCACAGGTGCATTGATATTTGCATTTAACAATGCTGAAATAAACTATGTGCGCATGGCTGCATGGAATGCCGGCAATATCCAGAGGCATCTTGGAATACCAACGTCGTTGGTCACTGACTGCATTGATCCCAGCTTCAATGATGTTTACAATAAATTTGATCGCGTTATCGTAGTAGAAAAACCCCGAGCCGGTAAGCGACATTTTAACGATATTGGCACAACGGTAGATTGGTACAACACCAATCGCATGGATGCCTACTCATTGACACCATATGATCAAACCTTGGTGATTGATGCTGATTATGTTGTATGTAGCAGAGTCTTGAATGTAGTATTGACACGTGACCGGGATTTTCAGTGCTTTCAAGAAGCAGTTGATGTCACTGGCACCAATGACTTCAATAGCCTCAATACATTTGGCGAACACGATTTTCCCATGTGGTGGGCCACGGTGATGATGTTTAAAAAAAGCGCAGCAGCTCAATATATTTTTGATTCCATGCAGATGGTGCGCGATAACTGGCAGCACTATCGTGATCTTTATAAAATACAGCGTTCCACATATCGCAATGACTTTGCCCTAAGCATCGCCTTGGGAATTTACAGTGGCCATACTTTGAAAGTAGATTCAATTCAACATCAGTTGGCCACTGTACTTCCTGAACATCGGCTACAGCAAATATCTAAAGATGATTATCGGATTGAATACAGCACTAGCACAGGTACCTTAAAATACATAACTTTGCGAGGAGTTAGTTTCCACGCCATGTGTAAACGAGATCTAGGAGCCATAGTTGCCAATCCTCTCTGAACGTGGGTATCTAATACCGGCGCTTGACAACGAATCTACTGACTATGTGCGCTGTGCGCAACAACTGGCACACAGCATAAGACAGTTTGAGCCCCGGGCAAAAATCGCTGTGGTGACATTACAGCGTTGTGCAGATTCAATATTTGATTATGTGATACCTTTGCCGCATGACGATTGTAGCACCGGAGATAACAAACAATGTAATGATTGGCAAATGTTTTCAGCATCACCTTTCCGTCAGACTATAAAACTTGAAGCTGACATGATCATAGCATCGCCAATGGAACATTGGTGGGCAATGATGCAACATCGTGATGTTTGCATCAGCACAGGATGCAGAAATTATTACGATCAACCTGCACAATCAAGATTCTATAGAAAGATGTTTGACACCAACAACTTACCTGATGTCTACAATGCCATAACGTATTGGCGAGTTAGTGACACCGCCAAAGAGTTTTTTAAATTAGTACGTGTGATATTTGAACATTGGCCAGAGTATCGCAAACTGTTGAAATTCGCCGATGAGGAAGTCAGCACCGACGTTGTGTATGCTATGGCTGCAACCATTATTGGCCCAGAAAAATGTACCATGCCGTTTGCTTCTTATCCACAAATAGTTCACATGAAAAAACATATTATCAGAACTTGCACTGACGACTGGACACGTGAACTGATATGGGAAACTGATCCCTTGCGTATTCAAACTGTGGCGCAGTGGGGAGCATTTCACTATCACATCAAGGATTGGCAACCATGACACCTGAAGAATTTTGGAATATTTTACATGCTGTGCCTGAGCCGCACCCAATATTCTATAGACTGTATTATGATGATCAAGGGTTACCTTTATTCTATAGTATGGAGGATTTACCAGGTAATTACATTGACATTGACAAAGAAACTTATTTTCAATCCAGCAGTTATGTAAGAGTGCGTGACGGTCAATTGATTCGTACCAGTATAAACACCAGTCGCAAATTAGTGCCCAGCAACATTGGATTTGCGTGTGATCCCAATGACGTTGCAATAATCAGCGACTCTTCCCCTAACCGATGGGCAGTAAAAAACTATGATTCAGAAAATTGATATTGCAGACTTAGATTGTATATTTTTAACTTATGATGAACCAAATGCTGAAACGAATTGGGTGCATATTAGGAACATGGTGCCCTGGGCGCGACGAGTAGATGGCGTTAAAGGGTCAGACGCTGCCCACAAAGCGGCAGCCATGGCTTCCTCCACTGATCGGTTTGTGCTTGTTGATGGTGATAATATCCCTGATATTGGCTTTTTTTCATGCACACTGGAGTTGGATGATGCCAATCGCGACTGTGTATTTCGCTGGCGTGCCAGGAATAGTGTCAATGGACTGATGTATGGCAATGGTGGCATAAGTTGTTGGACTCGGGAATTTGCAACGACGATGCAAACACACGAAGCCAGCAATGGCACAGATGAAACTGCTGTGGAGTTCTGCTTTGATCCCAAGTACTGGGCAATGCACGATTGCCACTCAACAACATATATCAATGCCACAGACTTTCAAGCATGGCGAGCAGGTTTTCGTGAAGGTGTGAAGATGTGTCTGGATCGTGGTCGTCGCCCCACTGTCAGCGAGTTCCAAGATCGTGTGGCGCAACGTAACCTAGACAATCTAACTATTTGGCACAATATTGGTCGTGATGTAGGAAACGGTGAGTGGGCGATTGCCGGTGCTAGACAAGGCACTTACATGACAATGCTCACTGAATGGGACTACACCAAGGTACAGAATTTTGATGAGTTAGCAGATCTTTGGAAGTCAGTGCAATCGCAAGATCCCAATACACTTGCTGGCAGGATGGCCGACGAGTTACACACACAATTAAATTTGCCAATGCATTATACACAAACAGGTGAAAGTGACTTTTTCAAACATCACTATCGTGCTAATTGGCGTAATCGTGGTGTAATGGTTAGAGAAGGTACAGTCATTGATTAATCCTTGGTTCTACAAACAAAATCAAAAGTTAGGTGATGCTTTTAAATTCTTGGATCTTGATCTTGGATTTTTAAATCAGTTGAAAAAACACGCCTACTGTTTGATTAATTGCGCAATCAGCGACGCTGATCCAGTGCCCAACGGATATGATTTGTATGTATTTTCATGGTTCTTTGAACCGTTTGTTGACGTGTGGTTTTTAGACATCTACCAAAAAAACCCACAAGCTGAGTTTGTTATTATCACTGACCTTGAACCCAATGCATTAGCGCATCTGCCTAGAGTACAAGTGTTTAACAGTAACACCCACACAACTTGGATTAATGCAATACGATCACAAAATTCTGCACCAATTACTGGTAAATTAATTGATCGCAAATATAAAATCAGTAGCCTGAGCTCAAGACTCAGTGAGTATAAATTTTTTATCACCGCTAAATTATTAGAAAGTCAGAGCACAGAAGCATTTTACAGTTGGAATCGTGGCTTTGCTATACACGACAAAGATAGTTGGGTATTTGAACAGTCAGGCTATCAACAAACAGATTCGTTGCTGAAGCACAGTGATTATCTAAAGAACAATACCATCAACTTGGAAAAGTTTAAAAACAACCCATTGAGTAATTGTCAGTTTCAACACCCTGCTTTTAACAATTCTATCGTCAATGCTGTTAATGAATCGCAGAATATCAGCGAAACTCCTGAGTTTGGAACTTTGCCATTGGCATTGATAACAGAAAAAACTTGGAAGCCGTTGTTTGCTGGCAATGCATTGTTATTTACTTGTCAGGCATTGACAAAGAAAAAATTAGAAAACTGGGGATTTAAATTTGATTACCCTTGGGCACAAGGATACGATGACAATCTCAGAGATAGCCAAAGACTAGAAGTTATACTGAGTCATATCACATGGATTTTGTCTTTGCCCAACTCTACTTTAATTGCCCTGTGTGAAGAAAGTGTGCAACACAATGTGGAACTGGCTTGGTCTGGCAAGTTAGAATCACAATTCCGTGCAGTTAACGAACGTTGCGTTGCAGAGTTACAACGGCATTTTCAATGAAGCAAGTTGATACTTTAATAATATCTGGTGCCAGTATTACCAACAGTCCTTGGTTTACCTGGGCCGATATTGTCACAGAGATACTGCGACCTCGCAAGGTTATAGATGTATCAGCACGAGGCACTGGCAATTATTATATTGTATTAAGTTGCATTGATGCATTATTAAACACCAATGCCAATGAAACGGTGTTGTGTATGCCTATGTTTACTAATATTGATAAGTTTGACATGTATGTTCCCAGGGGTAGTATAGAAGAATTTCAAAAGCAAAAGCATCCACCTCTGACATTAGATGGGAAATTTGCCACCAACGATACCTATGGGTTTTGGTGTACTGGCAGTCACTGGCCTGAAGTAAAACAGTTATACCAACAAAATTTCTATCACAACAATATCAGTGCAATCAATAACATATTGATGTTCTACTCGCTGTCACAGTTGTGTCAGCAAAGAAATTGTGGACTGGTACCACTGTTTGACAGTGCTATTTGGCAACTGTTGGAAAAAGATCTCAATGAATTGGTACTGGGAACTCCGCTGGAGTACAAAGATTTTTTAGCATCTCCTGAAGTGACCGCAGTCAGTAAACTGCTGGATCAACGGTGGTTTGACTTTGTGCCATTGATTAACTATGCAATTGATCATGAACTACCATTCTACAATGAAGTCAATAAAATGCACCCTCCGAGCGATGTGCATTACCAGTGGGTCACGAAATGTGTGGGCAACCAGTTGAGTGATTACTATCAACATCAACTCGGCACCGGATTTATGAAAAAACTACAATCGTTTACCTTGGCATGGTAAAATTTAAGATCCTAATAGTTGGTGATTCGTTTGCTGCCAGCAATAATTTGTTGAGTTGGACTAGTCTCAACAATTGTTACCAGGTGACAAATTTATCTCAAGCCGGCAGTAGTGAATATAGGATTGTTAAAACATTAAGCCAAGCAATCAAGCAGTCCTGGGATCATGTTGTTGTGGTGCACACCAGTCCCAATAGAATATATATAGAACACAATCCTCTGCATCAAAACAGTAGCACACATCAACACAGTGATTTGATATTTCAAGATGTAGAAAATCATCGTGGTGATCAATTTGCTGATCATGTCTGCTGGTGGTTTGAAAATGTATTTGAATTAGAACAGGCTGAGTTCATGCATCAACTGTTGATAGAAAAATCTCAGCAGATCACTGCACATATCCCGGCCACACACATTAGTTTTTTTGATATTGACTCCACAGTAGAAAATTTACATTGGATCTGGAAAAAGCACTCAGGCGCAATCAACCATCTTGATGCATATGGTAACGAACTTGTAATGAAACACTTATTGTCTAAATTATAATGGAAAATAAAAGCGATTTTATGGGTGCAGCGGAACGTATGCAGGCCGAACTAGGCCCTGCACGTTGCTATGCCAAGTGGCAGCAAGTTAGTCTGCATTTAACCACAGGCATGACCAACAGTTGCTATCATCCACCACTGCATGAAATAGATGCCACTTTACTGACAGATAACCCTGGTGCATTACACAACACGCCGTATAAGAAAGAACAGCGTAAGATTATGTTGCGCAATGAACGTCCGGAGGAATGTAGTTACTGCTGGACACAAGAAGACATGGGCAACTTGTCAGACCGGCATTATCGTAGTGGCGAGCCCTGGGCTGAAATAGATCTAACAAACCTAACCGGAGACGAAGATGTCATACCTACTTACGTGGAAGTTAATTTTAGTAATGTTTGCAATCTTAAGTGTAGCTATTGCAGCCCACAGTATAGTTCAACGTGGGCCGACGAAACTAACCGACA
>Ga0181347_1000078_pt1 | contig 28400 bp, 52 predicted proteins | sample Su13VDMM110SN_FD_130102 | JGI IMG/M metagenome (GOLD analysis project Ga0181347, IMG submission 130102) | Freshwater viral communities from Lake Michigan, USA - Su13.VD.MM110.S.N | ecosystem: Environmental > Aquatic > Freshwater > Lake | place: USA: Michigan | collected 2013-07-16
GCATGATCGGGCAGGGCGATGGCGCGCGTGAATATACGGGCACTGGAGTCAAGGAGTTGTGGGCGCAGTTCATGGCGCACGGCAACCGGCGCTCCCGGTTCGGCACCATCTAATGCAGATTTCAATCACTTATACGGGGCCACTGGCAACTTCCGGAAGTGCTCCGATGAAGAAGGCCGTCGAGCACTCGATCCGCGAGATCGTCGAGTTAGGCCATGAGCGCCTTGAGCGAATGCTGGTGCCTCGCCCGACTGGTGTATATCTGGCCGTTCCGCCCGGGCGCTCCAAAGGACACTACCGGCGCAGCATCCACCACCAGATCGGTGACAACAGCGCGGTCATTGACGACTCAAAGGTTGTCTACGGCCCGTGGCTAGAGGCTGGAAACGGTGGCCGGTTCAAGGGCTATGCGTCATTCCGCAAGACCTATCAGTGGATGGAATCCATCACGCCGAAGGTTGTGCAGGCTTGGGTGGGCAAGGCCGTCAAAGAGATGGGCGGCTAACTCATGGTGTTCGACCCGTCCACCACCCTGACTTACATCGAGCAGTACGCGAACATGACCGGCTACTTCACCGCCGTGCAGATCGGCGAGCCGAAAGGCCCGATCCAGTTCGACATGGCCGCTTCCATCTTCATGGAGTCAATCAACGTGGTGGCGTCCACGCTGAACAGCCCCATCGAACTGCACACGGTCACGTTCCGCGTGTATCGAAACATGCTGGAGGAGCCAATCGCGGAAGCGGAGACGCAGGTGTCGACGGCTGTCTCGCAGTTCCTAAAATCCGTGTTCGCCAACTTCACGCTCGGCTCGACCACGCGTTGCGTCGATGTGGTCGGACAGTACGGGAGCGGGGTGGGCGCGAAGTGGGGCTACATCGACATCAGCGGGGTCATGCACCGCGTCTGTGACATCACGCTGCCAATCATTGTGGACGAGGACACGTCCACATTCTCGGCGTAGGAGGACTCGGAATGGCTGGCAAGACAACGGCAACTGCGAAGTATTGGGCGACTACGGGTATCGAGTGTGGCGACTGGCGCGTTGAGGCGGGGAACGAACTGGTCGGATACCCCGAAGTGCTCGACATCGAGGGTCTGTTAGAGATTGCGGCGATTACGGCGGCATCACCGGTCAAGGCCGAGGAGATTGCCCCGGTTATCGAGAAGGCGGAGGTGACTCATGGCTAAGGTAAGCGGTCTCGGCGTCCGGCTGTACGCGGCTGGGTATGACTTGAGCGGCGATGTGAACGTGGTGGACGCCATCGGGTACACGCAAGAGATGCTCGACGTTACGACGCTCGACCTTGAGGCCACGTCGCGCCTTGCTGGGCTATCGGATGCCTCGCTCACGGTCAACGGCTGGTTCGAGGCTTTGAGCGACCACACCGCCTACACCAGCAACACCGGCAAGATGCCGACCGCCGATCAGGTCGTGTTCACCCAGATGGGCACGGCGCTCGGCGACCCGTTCGCTGGGTTGACGGCGAAAGAGGCGACCTACGTCGTCACGCGCGCGAGCGGTTCCGCGCTCGCAACAACCGCAACCTACAGCAGCACGGCGGGCCAGCAGTCCGAGTGGGGCGTCACGCTGACGGCGAGCAAGACCACAAACGCATCTGCGGCGAGCGGTACTGGCGTCGACAACGCGGCCAGCAGCGCGAACGGGTGCGTGGCGTACCTCGAGGCGATGAGCCTGACATCTGGCACCTGCGTGGTCAAGGTGCAGCACTCAACGGACAACTCGACGTGGGCTGACCTGATCACGTTTACCAGCGTGACCACGGCGAACGTACCGTTCGCTCAACGCTCGACGGCGAGCGGCACCATCAACCGTTATCTGAGGGTCAATACCTCGGGGACGTTCTCGACAATCGTGTTCGTGGCGGGCGTCGCTCGTCTGTAGTTCCCTGAAAGGGGTGCATTGTGGCAAAGCAGACCGGTCTGGGTGACTACTTCGCCTGTGACAATAGTGCTGGGTCGCTCAAGGACATCAGTAATGATGTCACTGGCCTCGGCGTGAATATCGGGCAGAACCTTTTTGACATCACCGGCCTCGACAAGTCGGCGATGGAGCGGCTTATCGGCCTCGGTGACGGATCGTTCGCCGTTTCTGGCGTGTTCAACCCCACGGCGAACCAGTCTCACGACGTGTTCAAGACGCGCACCGGGACGCGCACGGTGGACTACAAGATCGGCGGCAACACGCAGGGTAACCCGTACCTGACGATGGAGTGCCTCGTCGACTCGTACAACCTGACGCGCGGCTCGGACGGCTCGCTGACGTGGTCGGCTGGCCTGCAACTGCAGAGCGGCACGACGCCGACGTGGTCAACCGTTCCGTAGCGCGGAGTGCTGGCCGCACTTTGCATGTGAATAGTTGAGGGGGGTTTAGATGGCTTACAAGGTTGAGAAGAAGTTTCTCAAACTGGTGCTGGACGACTGCGATGGGGCTGAGGTCATGTGCCGTATGAGTATCTCGTTGGGGGAGATGCTCGCGTTGCGTGACCTCAGCAACTCGGAGGACGGCGTGCGCGACGCATACGCCAAGTTCGCCGCTGATGTGCTTGTGTCGTGGGACATCGAGGATGATGACGGCCCAGTACCGCCAACAGCCGATGGCTTCATGCGCCTTCCTTCGGGCATTGCTTCGTCAATCATGGCGGCATGGGGCGAGCAGTTGACGGCAGTCCCTACGAAGTCCGCCACCGCATAGAGCGGTGGCGGCATGTCGGTGGTGGTACGGATGCAGATGGATCAGTAATCGAGAAACCGCACGAGTTGGCGTGGGCTGAAATGATCGACAACCTGTGTCAGAGGTACAGCGCGCTTCCTTCCGCCGTGCTTGCGGAGGATGTCGAGATGCTACGCATACTGGCGCTTGTATCAGAGGGTGGTGGCAGTAATGGCTGACAACACCGTCACGATTCATATCGACGCCAAAACCGACGATGCCAAGAAAGGTATCGACGGGGTAAACACCTCTATCGGCAGGATGGGGCCAGAGTCGCAAAATGCGACTTCGCATGTTAGTAGTCTTGGCGACACGCTCAAGAGCGTCGGAAGTATTGCTACTGGTTTTATAGCCGCAACCGCGATTCAGTCCGCAGTAACCGGTATTACCACTTTTGCAACTGGAACAGTCAAGGCTGCAGTCGATCTCGGCGAATCGCTCAATGCGGTAAATGTTATTTTCAGGGAATCGGCGCAACAAATTCTTGATTGGGGCGCAAACAACGCTACTCAGTTCGGGTTGTCCCAACGAGCGTTCAACGCTCTGGCGACCCCGCTGGGCGCGCTGCTGAAAAATAGCGGCATGGGCCTTGATGATGTTGCCAAAAACACAATCAATCTCACCAAGCGCGCTGCAGATATGGCATCGGTGTTCAATACCGAGGTTGCGGACGCGCTGAACGCTATCAACAGCGGACTGCGTGGCGAGGGCAACCCGCTGGAGCGGTACGGCGTTGGGCTGAAGGCAGCAACGGTTGAGGCTCGTGCTTTGGCGGATAGCGGCAAGGGGGTGGCGAAGGAACTTACGGATCAGGAGTTGGCTTTAGCCCGCCTAAGTATCATTTTCGAGCAGACCGCCGATACGGAAGGTGACTTTGCAAACACGAGCAAAGACCTTGCCAACGCGCAGCGTATTGCTAACGCCGAAATGGAGAAGTTGCAGGCGACAGTCGGCGCAAAATTGCTGCCGGTCATGCTTGAGTTGCAGAAGGTAAAACTCGCCGTAGCGTCGGCAGTTGTTGACAAACTGCTACCGGCGCTCGACCACCTTCAACCTGTGCTAAACCTGATCAAGGATTCCGTGGTGCAGGCCGCGAAGCCGTTTATCGACGCCCTATTGCCCGCCATCAAGAAGGTTGTCGACTTCATCAAGGATGACTTCGCCGGGATCGGGCGCGAGTTTACGATTGCTGAGGTGGTGAGGGGCAAGATTGTCCCCGCGTTCAAGGACATGTACGAGATCATCAAAGATGTCTTGAACTTCTTGAAGCCTCTAGCCGACTTCGAGATGGCGCACTTGCAGGGGCAAATCGAGGCGATACGGGGGGCATTTGAGGTCGCTGGAACAGCGATCAAGAATGTGACCGGATTCCTACGCGAGCATCAAACGATTGTCGCTGCTGTCGTCGCTGCCTATGTCGCGTACAAAGCGGTACTGATAGGTGGGGCGATTTACACAGCCGTTGCCACCGGTATTGGAATTATGACAGTGGCAATGACGACCGGGTTGATTCCAGCACTCATCGCATTGGCAGCGAATGAGGGAATCCTTACGGCAGCGCAGGTCGCATTGAACATCGCAATGTCGGCCAACCCTATCGGCTTGATCGCAATCGCGATTGCCGCGCTGGTTGCCGTGGGTGTCCTGCTGTATCTCAACTTTGACAAGATCACCGCAGCGGCTGGATACCTGTTCGATCGCATCAAGGAGGCTGGTTCCGGCATCAGCGACGCATGGAACTCGATGGTCGGGTTCGTCACCGACAAGGCGACCGCGCTGTTGGACAAAATCAAGGGCGTGGGCACCGGCATTTACGACGCCGTTGTTGGTGCGTTTACCTCGATGGTTGAGTTTGTAAAGACATACTGGCCGGAGATTATTTCACTCATTCTCCTGCCCTTCTTCCCGATTGTCGCGCTTGCCACCGACGCATTCGGTATTCGCACGGCGCTGGGAATGGCATGGGACTGGATTCGCGAAAAGACCAGTCAGTTCATCAACTCGATCATCGAGTTTTTCCAGTACCTGTATGACCATTCATACCTTGTGTCGAACACTGTCGACGCAATCGTCAAATACTTCACGGATATGCGCGACTTGGTGCTCGGTATCTGGAATGCCGTAACCGGCGCAATCGAGGCCGCGTGGAAGTTCATCTACGACGTTTCTAGCGCGATAGTCAAAGCGGTTGTCGACTATGCAGTCGATTACTGGGAAATGCTAAAGGCGCGCACCACCGCAGTTTGGGACGCCATCACCGGCGCAATCGAGGCCGCGTGGGATTACATCTACGACATCGTGTCTTCCGTGGCACAGAAGGTTGTCGACTTTCTGTCTGGTGTGTGGGATGCGGTCACCGCTGCAGTATCAACTTGCTGGGAACTCGTGAAGCAGATTGTCGGCGACGCGATGTCGGCTGTCTGGGACTATGTCAGAGACCGGCTCAATGACGTTGTCGACCGATTCAAGTCACTGGGCGGAATGATTCTTAGCGCGCTCGGCGATGTCGGATCGCTGCTTTACGGTGCCGGTCGCTCCATTGTGATGGGGCTTTGGAATGGCATCATGTCCATGTGGGAAAGCGTAGTGAATGTGTTGAGGCGACTAAAGGACGCGGCTATTGCAGCCGCACTGGGCGCAGTCGGTTACCACGACGATTCCCGGCCTTCGCCCGGAGGATCGGAGACTCCCACCGGAATGGCCTCGGGTGGCGTGGTGAAGGCGACTCCCGGAGGCATCTTGGCTCGGCTCGGTGAGGGCGGACAAGATGAGGCCGTGATCCCGCTTGGCCGAGGAGCGGGGTCGTTGGGGAGCACCACGATCAACAACTACTCCATCACGTTGAGCGGAGTCATTACCGACCCGGTCGCGACCGGGCAGGCGGTTGCGGACGCGCTCAACCGCGCAAGCATTATCACCGGGCCGCTGGTGCTGTCGAGCGCGGTGCGAACCTAATGGCCGTCGCGCTCCCCACTCTGAATGTCGGGATTCGGTTCGTGGGTGGAGCGGACAACGACGGCTGGGTGCTTGGAACGTCGGCCCTGCCGGTAACGCTGGGGGAGCCTGACGACCCTTCGGTATACGAGGACGTCTATACCGACCTTCGCGCATTCAACATGACCCGTGGTCGCAGCCGCGAACTGGAGCAGTATCAGGCTGGCAGCGGCACGGTTGTACTTGATGACCGCGCTCGGGTGTACGACCCGCTCAATCTCTCTGGCCCGCACGTCGCCAATGGCGTGACTCAGATTCAGCCGGGTAGACGCATCAGGGTGACGGCCACGCACCCGACCACGAGCATTGTGTATGACCTGTTTTATGGCGTAATCCGCGAGTGGGTGCTCAACAGCGACGGGTTTGATGCGACTTCAGTGGCGCAGTTCAGTGACCCAATGACCGACCTCGGCAGGACAAAGGTCAGCGTGGTCACCAGCGCGGCGGCATCAGGCACGGCAGCCATCGAGGTATTTAGCGCGGCGAATATCTCTCGGTATGACGCCGACGCCGGGATTGCCACGCTGCAAGCCACTACGTTCAGCAACGCAACCGCGCTAACCGCCCTTCAGAACATCGCCCTAAGCGAGCAGGGAGCGGTCTACGCTGACTCGGCTGGATACATCCAGTATGACGACCGTCACGCCATCCTGACTGAGTCGCGCTCGAACACCAGCCAATGCACGTTCGGCACGGGCAACCTGCCGATCACGTCCATCGTGCTTGATTACTCAAGCGACCTCATCAAGAACAGCGTTACCGCTACCCGCACGGGTGGAGTGGCGCAAACCAGCACCGACGCAACCAGCATCACGACATATGGCGAGAGGACATATGTGCTGTCGGACATGATGCTTGCAGACGACACGCAAACCGCTGCGACCGCTGGCTTCATTGTCACTGGGTACAAAGACCCCGCCGTGCGAGTGCGCGAAATTACCGTTGCCCCGCAAGAGCACGCCGACCTGATGACTGCCGTGCTCGCCCGTGAATTGAGAGACCGCGTAACGGTGACGTTTCAGCCACCGGGGGGCGGAAGCCCTATTTCTCAGCAGTTGTTTGTCGAGGGCATTCAACACAGCATCACGCCACAGGGCCAGATGAGCACGAAGTTTATCTTCAGCAGCACGTCGACCGCATTCGGCTGGGTGCTTGGCACCAGTGAACTCGGCACCGGGACTATACTGGCCTTCTAGGGAGACTGAACATGGCATGGACTACGCCAAGCGACCGCGTTACCAGCGACATCATTACTGCCGTCCAGTGGAACTCCTTTCTCGGGACGAGCGGGGACATGAGCCTCACGGCGACCGGCATCGTCACGACTCAGGGTGACACGGTGTACGCGACGGCGGCGAACACGCTCGCTCGTCTCGCTAAAGGCACGGCATACCAAACGCTGGGCATGAACGCGGGGGCGACGGCTCCATCGTGGCAGGCCAGCCCGACGTCGGCGCTCACTACGCAAGGCGATGTTTTGTATGCCTCGGCTGCTAACGTGCTTGCGCGGCTTGGGATCGGCACCGCATATCAGATGCTTGGAACGAACGCCGGGGCCACGGCTCCCTCGTGGCAGGCCAGCCCGACGTCTGTTTTGACTACTACTGGCGACGTTTTGTACGCCAGTGGAGCAAACACACTGGCTCGGCTTGGTATCGGCACCACCAGTCAGGTGCTAACGGTGACCGCAGGGATTCCGTCATGGACGACGATAGCCACTACGGGCAGCACCGTGCCCACGACTACGACCGGGCAGATTCTGTTCGCGAGCGCGACGAACGTGCTGTCCGCGCTCGCGGTCGGCACCGCATATCAGATGCTTGCCATGAACAGCGGCGCGACCTTGCCGACATGGCAAGCCAGTTCGACCTCGGTGCTAACGACGATTGGCGACATCCTGTATGCCAGCGCCGCGAACACGCTTGCGCGGCTTGGCGTCGGTTCCGCTTACCAGACGCTGGCGGTCAACAGCGCCGGTACGTTGCCGACGTACCAAGCAAGTCCGAACTCGGTACTGACGACTACCGGCGACGTGCTGTATGCGTCGGGCGCGAACACGCTCGCGCGTCTCGGCATCGGCTCGTCGGCGCAGGTGCTGACCGTCACTGGCGGAGTCCCGGTGTGGTCGACTGCAGCCGTCGCGGCTGTTGATATTCAGAACTTCACCGGGTCTGGGACGTGGACTAAGCCTGCGGGGGTGACGGCCAACAGCGTGGCGTTGGTTCAAGTGTACGCCGGTGGGGGCGGTGGTGCGTCGGGACGCAACGACAAGGACGCCGTTGCTTCCGGTGCTGGCGGTGGTGGTGGCGGAGCATACGTTTTTCAAGAGTTCCTCATATCCGATCTAAGCGCAACAGAGACAGTCACCATCGGTGCAGGTGGAGCAGGTGCTAGCGGAGTGTCGGCCAACACCAGCGGGTCAAACGGCACAGTTGGTGGCAATACGACTTTTGGTTCTAAAGCAATCTCTTACGGCGGTGCTGGTGGAGGTGGTGGTGACACTGCCGTATCTGTCGGTGGTGGTGGTGGTGGAGCGCAAGCAGCAGGTGGAACAACCCCTAGCCGCAGGTTCGGCGGTGCCCCGGCTATTTCCGTAACGCTCGCCGCTACCACGGGGGCGGCGACCGCTGGAGATGCACACACCCACCCCATTGATCAGGCGACCACGAACATCACCAACGGCGATGGTGGTGGTGGAGGCGGTTCTGGAGCAGCAGGACAGAGCGCCAGTAATGGTGGTGCGGGCGGAGGCGGTAGTGCAACGAACGCGACCGGGAGCGCGGGCGGTGACAGCAAGTTCAGTGGCGGAGCGGGTGGCGCTGGTGGCGGAACTGGCTCTGGCTTAGCCACCCTCTGGGCGAACTACAAGGCTGGCGGAGCGGGAGGTGCTGCTAACCGAACTGCTGGGGGTGCGGCGGGCGTGCTGATGACCGGTGCATGGCTTGCGACCATCGGCACAGCAGGCACCTCGGGCGCGACAACATTCGCCGGAGGCACCGGTGGTGGCGGCGGTGGTTCAGGCTACAACAGCACACAGATGCCCATCTTTTACACTGGATCACTACAGGCGATCACCGTCCCTACCGGTGCTACATCGGCTGTCATCGACATCTATGGCGCGCAGGGAGGTCAGAGCGGTGCAAACGGTGCGCGTGTTCAGACGACACTCGGAAGCCTGACTCCGGGCGACACCCTGAATGTCTACGTCGGCGGAATGCCGACGACAGGCGCTGGATTCAACGGCGGTGCAGCAGGCGGGGGAAGTACTGCTGGTGGAGGTGGTGGTGCTACTGATATCCGCAAGAATGGCACAGGTCTATCAGACCGCGTTGTCATCTCTGGTGGTGGCGGTGGAACCGCTGTAGGAGGGACTGCAGGCGGTGCTGGTGGACAGACTGGCTCTGCTGGCACCAATGGTGCCGGTGACCGCACCGGTGGTGGTGGCGGCACAGGCTCGGCTGGCGGTGCAGGGGGTACCAGCGCCTATGGCAACGGTACAGCAGGTACCAGTGGCTCCGGTGGAGCGGGTTCGGCGGGCAGCAGTAGCATCGCTGGCGGTGGTGGTGGTGGTGGTTACTACGGCGGTGGTGGTGGTTCTGGTGGTTTTGCAGACGAAGATGGCACCTACTACGGTGGTGGAGGTGGTGGTGGTTCGTCCCTCGCTGGCACGAACACATCAAGCACGACGTTTAGTTCGGGATCTCGCGCTGGCAACGGAATCTGCTACATCACGTTCAACACAACCCAGACAGACATCCTCAAGGGTGGAGCGGGTGGTAGTAAGGGCGGCGGCGGCGGCGGTGGTGGGACAGCGAACGGGGAAACTGGTTTGTCTGGTGCAGGTGGTACCGGTGGCGATGGCTTCATGCGCGTGATCACGATTACTTAGGGGCACCATGAAATACATCGTCGTTGACGCTGACGGGCTGATTACTAACGCAATCGAATGGGACGGCGAGGCCGAGTGGTCGCCACCGGAGGGCCAGACCGCCATTCAGTCGGAAGATGGCGCGCCGGGTGACTCGTACATCGACGGCGCGGTCGTCCCTGCTCCCATCCCGGAGCCGGAGCCGGAGCCGGAGCCGGTACCTGAGCCGGAGCCGGAGCCGAAGTTTGAGGAACTGGTCGCGCAGGCGTCGTCGTTTGCCGACCTGAAGCGGCTCGTGGCCGAGAAACTGGCATGAGCAGCGAAGCCGCGATGCTGATCACGCAGGTATGCAGCGCCGTCCTCGGCGTGGCTGCGGTGCTGGCGCTTATCGCGAAGGTCGTCCTGACGCCGCGCATCCGTGAGGTAGATTTGGCGTTGGCTCGCATCGAAGCGCACCTCGCGGCTATCAACGGCAGCGTGGGCCGGATTAGCGAGTGGCAGCGGCAACACGAGTTGGAGCACGCGAGGGGGGAACGATGACGGTTCTGTTTCCGAATACCAAGTACGACCCGGTCGGCGGCGCGTGGGGGTTGGGCACCGTGTCCGGGTATCCGTGCGCTGGTGACGTATCCAGCCTGTTCGGGGCCACCGACATGGACTTGCACTCCGAAGGCCATAACGGTACTGATATTGCGGCGGGTCAGGGGACGCCGATCCTCGCTCCCTGCGACATGCTGATTACCGACGTGTTCTCACTCGCCATCGAGGGCGACCCAGAGTGGGACGAGTTCAAGCGACTGTTCGGCAATTCGGTGTGGGCCACCATCGGGCTGTCTGACGGCACAGGCTACCGCACTATGTTCGCGCACATGGCCGAGGCTCCCAGCGTTTACGAGGGGCAGGCCGTCGAAGCCGGGACGTTGCTCGGTGTCGTCGGCGACACCGGGATGGCGGAGGGGCCGCACCTCCACTGGACGCTCGGGCCGTTGGAGAATCGCTGGCTTGCTCGGAACGCTGGGAACGTCGAGGTGCTCGACTACTGCGGCGATGGCGACACCATCGTGCTGACGGCGGATGCGTGGGTTGAGTCAGGTGCCACGGATGTGGCGAACCCGGTGGTCGCGCCGACTGGCTCGGGGCAGATCATTGAAGACAAGCACGCGACAGCACTCAAGGCGCTACAAGACGCACGAGCGGCAATCGACCGCGCTACTGCGGCTATGTACTAGGAGGTTCAGATGAAGCCAATCCGTGATGCGGTAGTAACCGGCGCACCGGCTACGCTCGTGATGAGTGTGCTGCTGGAGCAGGGCGTGCCGACCGCCACAGCCACGCTGCTGTCGGTGCTAGCGGCAGCAGGTGCATCGCTGGTGTACCGCTGGGTGCGGGCGCGCTGGCCGTGGCTGCTGGCGGTGGACGCTCCGACAGGATTCAAGTAGATGGCTTTCAAGTTGCCAAAACTCAAGGCACCCAAGACGCCGACCCTCGGCAACTGGTGGGACGACGTGGTGGACGGCGTGACCGACGCGGAGAAGGCGGCAGAGAAGGCGGCAAAGGATGCCGCTGACGCCGTGGCGAAGGCTGCGACCGACGCGGCGAACGCTGCGGCGAAGGCAGCGCAGGACGCGCTAGACGAGGCTGCGCGGCTCGCGCAGGAGGCGGCGGACGAAGCCGCACGACTGGCGAAGGAGGCGGCTGACGCGGCTCAGGCTGCGGCTGACGCCATCGAGAAGGCAGCGACCGACGCGGCGCAGGCGGTGACCGACATCACCAACGCGGCGGTGGCCTCGGCTGCGAACGTGCTCGATATGAGCGTGGACGCGGTCAACGCTGGCATCGATGGCTGCATCAAGGACATCAACGAGACGGTGCTGGAGCCGGTAGCGAAGGCGTCCGTGGACGCGCTGGGCGATGCGGCTGCTGCGGTCAACCTCGCGGTGGACGAGTTCGAGGCGGGCTGCATCGTTGCGGCGGTGGCGATCGAGGCCGGTGCGGTAAAGGTGGAGCAGGGGCTGGTCGAGATCGGCGAGTACCTCGAATCGCACGCCTGCAACATCGCTCTCGGCGGCCTGATCACCGGAGCGTTTGCGGGGATGCTCAACAACCCGGCGACTGAGGCCGAGACGACTGCCATGTTCGCACCGCTCTCGGCGGCGACCGCTGCCACGATGGTGGCCTCGGCTGTCGAGGAGGTGGCGTACCGCGCGGTGTCCGCGACGATTGCATCGGCGATGGTCGAGGTGGTGTGGGTTATCCCCGAGGTTCGCAAGGGCGTCGGCAAGAGCAAGGACACGCTCGTCGCGTCGGTCGCGTTCCTGATTCAGTGCATGGTGCAGACGACCCCGTGGGCGCTGCTCAGTCCGCAGACCGCGAGCGTGGCCGTGGCTGGGCTGGTAGGCTACGTGGTATCAAGCCTTGTTTGTGACGGCACTCTGCCGGGTATGGAGTCCTAATGACGACCGTGTTCCAGATCAACAATGAAACCGACCTCGCCTTCACGGTGATTGACTCGGTTCGCGGGTACATCGGCGGCAGCGCGGACGGGAACCCGTTCACGTACACCTACGACAACACGGCTGACGCGGCCATCACGGTGTCGTGGTCGCAGGGCGACCTGCCTGTTACCAACAGCCTGTTCTCGTGGACGGCGAGCAACATCTTCGCCGCGACGGGCTACGCCGCGCCGTTCCGGTTCGAGGGCGACGTCTACTCCGTGCCGGGTAACGAGTCGATGTGGGAGTGCGCCAGCGGCGCGAACGTCAACATCACACCGGGCGACAGCCTCAGCGGGGCTGACGGCGGATTCCGGGTGCAGGTCAACCGAGCCTAGCAACTGACAAGACATAGAAGTCTACTCAGGCGCTGTAACCCGTCGATTGCATTGGCCTAGATGGGTTTGCGGCACTGGCTGGGGAGAAAGTGCCGCGCTTGCAATGGGCGGGTTCCAGCGCCTGAGTAGCAAATACGCAAGGTCATTGCGACCTAAAAGACTTTGACTGAAACTTTCCCGCAAGCGGCCAGTGTCGCTCTAGCGTTGAAATAACCCAAAATAAACCTTGAAATCGCTTCTAACCGGCTTGACAACCGGTTTTAGCATGCGATAATTACTTTAGTAAACGAGACGACACAGCGAAGGGGCCACTCCAATGATTACGAACAAGCAGGTCAACCGCTGGCACCGCATCGCCGAGCAGGAGGAGTGGATCGAAGATCACGGCTCCGACCTCGCCGGGTACATCGCCCGTTACGAGGGCTACGGCAACGGCGGCGCGGCAATCTACGCTGCCGACCTCGCCCGCCTCGCCTCCATCGTCGCAGCCAAGTAGGAAGCCTGTTGGTTTAGCGCGGTCGAGCGTCCGCCCGAGTCTCCGGATTCGGACGGATGCGCGAACGGGTTAGATGATCCGTTGGTTGAATGAGACGACGACGAAGGAGATACGAAATGGCACACGGTATCACTGCTCAGGATCGTGTGGGGTACAGCACAGGTACGCCGTGGCACGGACTTGGCATCGAGGTTGGGGCTGCACTTACGGGCGACGCGATGCTTGAGGCCACGGGGCTGACTTGGGCGGTTGAGAAACGCGCTACATACGTCCGACGTCCTGACGGCACGGATGCAGCGACCGGCTACTACGCTACCGTCCGCACGGACACAGACGCAGTGCTCGGCAACGTTTCTGCGGGATACACGGTCGTTCAGCGCGCCGCGTTGGTCGAGTTCATGGATAGCCTCGTGCAGGACGGGCAGATGCGCTACGACGTGGTCGGTACTTTGTTTGGTGGCAAGCGCGAATGGCTGCTCGCGGTGATGGATGAGGACTACCGCATTGGCGACGAGCCGTGGAAGCGTTACCTGTTGGGCCTCAACTCCTACGACGGGTCGACGGGGGTTGTGATCAAGTCGGTCAACGAGCGCGCTGTTTGCGCCAATACGATTGCAATGGGGTTGAGCGAGGTTGGAATCTCATCGAAGATTTACCACACCGGGAACGTCTCAGCCCGCATGGCCGACGCCGCAAAGGTTCTGGAGATCAACACGGCTTCAGGCCGCCGCCTCAAGGAGATGTTGGAAAGGGCCATGCTGACCGCTGCTCCTGCCGGGATGGTAGACGAGACAGTTGAAGACATTTTTGGCAAGGCCGAGGACTTTGGTGGTTATACCAATGGTTGGAAGATGCGGTGGGAACAGAATGTAGAGCGGTTCCGCGCTGAGTTTCTTGCCACTGAGGTCGGCCTAAATGGGCAAACGGTCTACAGCGTTCTTCAGGCGACCACCGGGTGGGTTGACCACGCGATGCGCTACACGGGCGACAACAAGGCTGACAGGCGGTTTAGTAGCAGCCTGCTCGGTGGTCGCGGCATGCTTATCAAGGGCAACGCAATGGCGCGCGTCAAGGAACTCGTGGCATAGCAGGGCCGAGGCCACCGGAGCAATAGTGCTCCGGTGGCTGAAAATAACCCAAATAAACCCTGAAATCGTGTCTAACCGGCTTGACAACTTGTGCTGGGCATGCGATAATTACTTTAGTAAACGAGACGACGCAGCACAGGAGGACACGATGACCGATTGGAATGCATACAAGGCTACCGCTGGCGAACGGTACGAGATCAGTGACGAGTATTGCGGGGTTGCTCACTACCTCCCTCGCAAGGCCGATGCTATCTCGTTCGCGGAACGTCACTACGCCAGTCACGCCATTGACGGCGACCCCGACACCACCGTCACAGTCTACGACCGCATGGGGCGCGTCGGAGGCCGGATCATCTACACCTGCTAACGCACACCGAGCCGGAGCGGCTCCCCGGCAGCACGCGACGACACAGCGCAGGAGACCATCAATGACCAGCAAGACGAACCGATACGAGGAACTCGATCGCGCCACCCGCATGGTGGTCGACCACATGATCAACGCATTGGCCTCATGGCCCGGCACCGCACGCGATGCCGCCCTTGCCGCCAGCCTGACCGTTGCTGAGTATAACGACGCCTACGCTGCCACCCTCGACGCCGCCCTGACCGTTGCTGGTTTAGATAATCGCATGGACAAAGCCGGTGGGAAGGTTCTATGATGACAAAGCGCCGGGGCTTCGTCTCCTCGGTTGCGCGAGTCTCCTCTCTGGCACCGGCCCGCAAGGGTACGAGTCAACAGGGCGTCTCGTCTCGTTGCACGAACGCCGCCGCAAGGCGGCGTTTGTGTGTCCACCGTGATATATTTAGACAACGAGACGTTGCACGAAGGGAGACTGAAATGAAACACAATCGCGAAGCATTGTCCGATGACGCCTGAAACCTGCTCCGTCAGGTTCTGCTAGATGACGTTGTTCAACATCAATCAGGTTTCAAGTAGAGGGGGCGCATGATGGCTTTTGCAGATGAATATGTGGACGTGGCGGAGCGGGTTCGGCAGTTCGTAGAGAGATACCCCGGGGGTTCGCTCCAATCGGAGATCGTGGAAATGAGCGAGACGCGTGTGGTAATCCGTGCTTATGCGTACAGGGACAGCGACGACACACGGCCCGGCATCGGGCATTCGCAACTCGCAATCCCCGGTCGCACCAACTTCACCCGTGGCTCGGAGATTGAGAACGCTGAGACTTCGGCATGGGGTCGTGCGCTCGCTGCGCTTGGATTTGCTACGAAATACATCGCCACCCGCGACGAGGTGGAAATGAAGCAGGGGCCATCTAAGCCTCGCATCGAAGCGCACCTCGCGGCTATGCCTGATAGCCGCACCTGTTCGGTGCATGATGGAGTTGCACTCACACTCAGCAAGCGCACTCAGCGGTGGGGGCACGTTTTGGCTGACGGCACCGCCTGCGTCGAGGAGGAATAATGCTCAACATCATTATGTTGGTCGGGCGTCTCGGTAAGCCTGCGGAGATGGCATACAGCGCGAACGGAACAGCCGTTACTAAGTTCAGCATCGCTACTGATGACGGCTGGGGCGAAAACAAGACCACGACTTGGCACAACATCGTTACGTTCCAGAAGACCGCCGAAGCGTGCGCTCAGTATTTAGATAAGGGCTCGCTGGTCGCGGTGGTGGGGCGTCAGTCGCATCGCAAGTACGAAGACAAGGCTGGGCAGACGAAATACTTTGCTGAGGTGGTTGCGGAGCGCGTCCAGTTCCTCGACAGCAAGGGTGATCGTGGCGAGCGCGGCGGATTCAACCCCGGTGAGCATGTCGGAGCCGATGGAGAAGGTGACATCGACCCAAATGACCTGCCGTTCTAATGATTGAGAATGAGTAATGAACGAGAAGAAGCACGGTGTGGTAGTGACTAATGCTCGTATGCAGCCATTCTCCGTCTGGGTGGACGGTGAGGTCGTGCTGTTCACGGCATCGCGCGAGGAGGCCGACGCGAAACTGTGGGCCGAGGAGAAGCGCATGAAGGTGAAGCGGTGAGCACCACAGCGAAACTAACAATCGTCCAGCAGAGCGTCCTCGGGGCGGTGAGCGACGACTGGCGCAGCACGCGAGAGGTCAGCGATATTGCTGGTGTCGAGTCCATGAACGTGCTTTCGGCGCTTTACGTTCGCCGTTTGGTTGAGCGAAGGAGAATTGAACCTAACCGGATAGCCCTTGAGTGGCGATCTAGTCGTGTATAATGTCATTCTGGCGGGCCGGGTGGCGCAATCACCCGGCATCGTCAGACCCGATTGCGCCGGGGAGCATGGAACCGAAACGATACGGCTCCCGCGTCCCCAAAAGGATTGAGGAGCCGTTTCTGTGTCCATCAAAGTTATGGCGGCAGTCTGGGAGTCAGACCTGCCGAGCGACGAGAAGTTTGTAGCGCTGGCGTTGGCCGACTGGGCCGACGATACCGGCGGAAGCATCTTCCCCTCTCAGGCGCGCATTGGCTGGAAGGTCGGGAAAACCGACCGGGCCGCGCGCTACACCATCACCAAACTGCTTGAACGTGGCGTGCTTGCGGTTATCGGTGGCGGCAATGGCAGCGTCATCCATTACCGCATGATCCTATCGGCGCTCCCGGCCAGAATGCCGTTCGCTACCCCGGAAGAATCTTCCGGGGTAGATGAAAACCACCCCGGAAGCCCGCTTCCGCCCACCCCGGAAGTGGGCTTCCGCCCACCCCGGAAGCCCGCTTCCGACGATCCGTCATCTTATCCGTCATCTGATCCGTTACCCCATAAAAGAAGGGTGACTGGCATCGACGATGAGTTCAGGGCGGAAATGGTCGCTCGGTATCAACGTGCCGGGACTGCGGAGCGAATCAACAGCGAAATCGATGACGCTCTCGGTCACGAGGCTGCACTAAAGCGAACCGACCTCAAGGCATACGTCCGGAACTGGCTCTCGAAGACGAACTTTGGAGGCAACACAAATGGACATCGAGCAGCAGGTGGTGGAGGCGTTCAGGGCGCAGGGGCTAACTCCGGAGCGACTGGGCGAGGCGGAGTACATTCAGGCGCTAAGGCGCGAAGTGGCGTTTCAGGAGCGGCGAACGGCGGAGCCTATGACGCCGGTTTCTGGAAGCCTGCCGCGAGTTAGAAGCAATTTGTCGCTTGAGTACGATTACACTTCCCGCAACCCTCGCGACTACGAGTGCAACGACTGCGAAGATGCGTCATATGTGCTTGTGAGGAGTGAGGGCAGGAAGGTGATCACCCCGTGCCTGTCTTGCACGACAACCGTGGATCGGATGGCGTGGGGTGGCGTAGACATTCGGTTCCGCTCTCCAGACTTAGACGGCATGGTAGTCAACGCCGGAAACCGTTCAGCAATCCAACTGGCCCGCGACTGGGACGGCACTTCGTCGGTGGTGTTGGCGTCGAGGGTGGAGACCGGCGACAGTCTGTGGGGCACCGGCAAGACGAGAATCGGCTGCGCGCTACTGGAGCAAAAGGTCAATGCGGGTATTCCTGTTCGTTTCATCTCGGTGATCGACTTTTTGGACGGGATGAAGTCCCGGTTTGATTCGAGCGGGGCGAAAGGCGACAACGCTCAGGCGTTCGCGGCCTCATTGGCTGCCGAGCCGATACTTATGATTGACGACCTCGGCGCTGAACGCGGAACGGACTGGGCCATCGAGCAGATGCGCGCGCTGATTGATTCTCGGTATCGTCGGCAGCGCACTACGATTATCACGACCAACCTCGACATGCAGGGTATCTACGAGACTTACGGCGGGGCAGTCGCTTCGCGCATGAAGGAACTCGCATGGTGGCTCGTGGGAGGCCCGGACTATCGAGGGCGAGCATGACGCCGCAGGAGCGACTGGACGAAATCGCGCGCATTCTTGAGGACGCGACCAACCGCGAACTGATGGCTACACCGAATGGCGCGCTGCCAAGATTGACAGAATGGTTGACTCCAAACGAGGCGCGGCGCGTGTATCTACTGGCGAGGGGCTAGACCAGCACGCCGATCCTCAGTGGCTCCCGGCACGGTGTGTGCTGAAAATAACCCAAAATAAACCCTGAAATCGCGTCTAACCGGCTTGACAACCGGTGTTGGACATGCAATAATTACTTTAGTAAACGAGACGACGAAGGAGACCACGAAGATGGACAAGACGACAAAGATGATCGCGGCAGCGGTGTCAGCGGCGACGATGCGCGCATTCAGCGACGCAGGGATGCAGCAGGAGTACCGCGACGGGATGCGGTACATGAGGGCCGAGATCGTCACGGCGCTGTCGAACGCGATGTACGAGAGCAACCCGCGATTCGACGGAGAGGCGTTCCGCGACGCTTGCCTGACGCCGAATCACCTCGCTCGAACGGCGTAACGCACACCCTGCATAGCCGCTTACCACGAGCCGGGGCGGTTCCCCGGCAGCAAGGAGTAATGATGCAAACCTTTCTGCCTTACGCGGACTTTCAGAAATGCGCGGATGTGCTTGACTACAAGCGGCTCGGCAAGCAGCGCGTCGAGTGTTGGCAGATCCTTCTCGCCATCAGAGATACCGAGTACGGCTGGCAGCATCACCCAGCCGTGAATATGTGGCGGCACCACGACCGCGCGCTCATCGAATATGCGCTGCTAGTTTGCAACGAGTGGGTTCGACGTGGGTACAAGGACTCCATGACTCAACGGTTCATCGACGCTCTCGGCGAAGAAGATCTGGTATATCCACCGTGGCTTGGCGATCCAGCATTCCACGCATCGCACCGTTCCAACTTGAAGCGTAAAGACCCGATTCACTACGCGGTATTCATAGAGCCGGATGATATGCCGTATGTCTGGCCGGTCGGAAACCGAAGATTGATTAGCGCAGGAGACCACTAATGACCGAGACGAATGGGATCAATCTTAGTGAGTTTATCGACCGGGACAAACTTCCAGCCAAACTGAAGCGTATCAATGAAATCACCGGGCAGATCGCCTTCTTGAAAGGGCAACTTGATGCCTGCGAATCAGAACGCAAAATGCTACAGCAAGAAATTGCCGATGCCATCGAAGCCGACCCCGATCACCGCCCCATCTTCATCGACGGCATGATCGCGCGTCGCGGGGTGAAGCGTGGTCGCCGCTCGGTAGACGCGATCTCGTTTTCGTCGAAGCCCGGGAACGAGCCACACGTTCTCGAACTGATGAGAAGGGGTGGAATCACAATCCCGCTATCGGCACTGAGGGCTGGCCGAAGTGCGGCAGATGACGCCGCTCTTGACTACGTCATGCCCGGTGGCGAAGAAGCATGGGTCGAGATTGAGGCAATATGAAGCCTAAAGGGCTGCAATGCGTAGCGCGCATAGTAGAATGAAAGTCCCAAACGACAAGGAGTTCAGTATGAAGTTCACGACGACCACCCATGCCCAGCGGCACGGCGACCTTGTTTAGGCGGCATACTGCGGCGCTGATAGGTGTGTTCATCTTCGCCGCAATCATGCTACCCACCAGAACAGTGGAAGCGCATGACCCGACCTCGGCAATAGCCGCGAGTGTCGAGACGTACATCACCCCAACCGAACCCATCTCCATAGTTTTGGCACCGGGCGAGACCGTGCGCGTGCTCACGCTCGATCAGTGGCGCGCGGTTCGTCATTTCGCCCCGGAGCGCCAGATGGAAATGGCGCGCATCGGCTGGTGCGAATCGCGCTTCGACCCCGACGCCGTTGGGGATGGTGGGCGTTCCCTCGGGGCGTGGCAGGTGCAGCCTCTTTTCTGGGGCGCGGTGCCCGCCACGCTGGAGGAGCAGGCGCAGCAGGCCGAGCGCATCGCTGCCGAACATGGAACCCTGCCGTGGACTACCCGCGACGGATGCGACGAATGGAACAGGTGACTGAGGAGTAGGCGAGATGCCAAGACCGCACTTTGATCCGCCGCCGATGCCAGCGCCCGGGACGCCGGAGCGCAGCGTCCTAGACGAGTTGTTGGCTGCATGGAAAATGGGTTCTGAAGCCTGCGAGAAGGCGTACCTTACGCGCCGCACTGGGTTGGTTGACCGGGCTGTGAGAAACGCCGTGGAGGAATTGCGGGCTCGCGAGTGGCCGATTATGGCTAGTTCGGGACAGGCCGGGTACTGGCTAACTCTGGACACGACGGAGATTGATCGGTTTATTGACCATGAGATCGTGTCGCGCATCGAGAAACTTGCCCGGACGCGCGCGGGCATGGTCAATGCTCGGCGTCGTATCCGCGCTGTGAATGACGCTCAGGTTGCCCCGGTGCAGGTTCCATTGTTTGGCGCGCCATTCCCACAGCCATCGCGCGAGAGTGGTCGCTGGTAATGAGGTGGGAATGGTTGGTTCCGCTCCCGCCATCTGGCCTCGGCGGGAACGCCCGCGAGCATTGGGCGCGGACTCACAATCTCAAAGACCAATACCGCATGGAGGTCGCTGCTGAGGTGTTGTCGAGGCAGCACCCGGACAAGCCGTTAGCCTCAGCGCGCCTGACCATTCAGGCCCGTATATGCCATCGGCGTGTGACCGCCGCTTCACCACTGCGCTCACAGGGCCGCTATCGGCCAACCGACCTCGACAACCTGATCTCTGCAATGAAGTCCGGCATCGATGCACTTCAGCCCGGCGTGGTCATGCGCGGTTACGCCGGAGTAATCGCGGGCGACGCTTCGGGGGAACTGGAGTTGCTGATTCTGCCCACGCGCCGCGTCGACACGTTCTCGGAGGAGTGCGTCAGACTGATCCTCGAAAAGTTGTAGAAATAAACCTAGAATCGTGTCTAACCGGCTTGACAACCGGTGTTGGGCATGTTATAATTACTTTAGTAAACGAGACGGCGAAGCGAAGGAGACTGAAATGACCGAGATGTACCACAAGAACTGGGGCAGCAGAGAAAACGGCATGACGTCGGCCTACAAGGCTGCTGCCTTCGCCGCGACCCCGGCTGGAAAGGCCGCTAAGTTGGCCGCCGAAGTTGCCAAGAACCAGCGGCGGATGGGGTTCGCCAGCGGCGCGTACCTTCTCGGGTAGAGCCTGCAGACGAGACAGACGAGACAGACGAGACAGACGAGGAGACGCGACCATGACACAGAAGCAGAGACTGGAAACTGTCAGAGCCACGCTCAGGGCGCAGGGGCTCAGCACAACCCGGTACACATGGAACGAGGTGCAATGGCGGGAGGGCACAACCGAGGCTGATCCGTTCGGGCCGGGGGATTGGGACGGGCGCATCGAGCCGTTGACCTACGCGCTCAGGACACTGCCCGCCGGAGCCGTGGCCCACGTCCTCGTGTACGAGAGAGGCGAGGACGGCGAGTTGAAGGACATAGTCGAGGTGGTACTGCCATGACCGACATGACTGTGATCACCGCTCGGTATCCGGGCACATGCGTTCAGTGCGGTTTGAGGTTTGATGCCGGTACTAGCATCTTGCACTCACCGGGCCGGGCCGCGCACAACCAATGCCCCGCCCCACTGCCCCCGGCCACACCGGAAACCCTGCCTACGCCTCTCGTGGCGCTTCCTACGCTATCCAGCGTGGTGGCTTTTCTGACTTCGGCACGCGAGTCTGGCATCCAGTACCCGAAGGCGCGTTTCATCGGCCCTGATGGTTATGAATTGAAGTTGACTTTGGCTGGCAGCGGAAGCCGAGTGCCAGACTCAGTGAATGTGTTGGTCGGAGAGATATGGGTAGGGCGCATCATGCCGGACGGCCAGCCCTCACGCCCACTCGACACGAATGCCTCGGCGCTTGAGGTTCTGCGAGCCATTGCTGCCGACCCGGCCATTGCGGCACGAGAGTACGGCGCGCTGAATGCGGTTTGCTCATTCTGCGGAGCAGAACTTACTGACGCTGGTTCGGTAGAGGTCGGGTACGGCCCGACCTGCGCGAGGCGATGGAGCCTTCCGCACCACCCGAGGGGGTCGCGAGTGGAACAGGCGGTGGCTTGCGTCTAACCGGCTTGACAACCGATTCTGCACATGCGATACTGGTTCAGTAACGAGACGACGATGAAGGAGACGACGATGCCTGAGAGGCGATTGGTAGCGCGGGACATTCCAATCGAACGGGTCGAGGCCGACCCTGACCAGCCGCGTAAGCACTTTGCGAAGGAGCCACTGCTGGAGTTGGCGGATAGCATCCGCGAACTCGGAGTGTGCGAGCCCATTATCGTGCGGCAGGTGAAGGCGGGCAGCGACCCGGTCTACCGCATCATCAGTGGAGAGCGCCGTTTCCGTGCTAGCCAAATTGCAGGCAAGACGGACATTCCTGCCGTAATTAGGAATGACCTCGACGGGGCCGACATATTCGCGGTGCAGTTGGTGGAGAACCAAGTGCGTCAGGACATGACGGCGATGGAGGAGGCCAGCGCCTACGTCGAGTTGATGAAGCAGGGCAAGACGAAGGAGCAGATCGCGGCGATGATCGGGCGGACGGTTCCGTTCGTGGACATTCGCCTCGAATTACTGAATCTGATCCCGCTGCTGCAAATGAGCATCAACGCCGGGACACTGACGGTGATCTCCGGCAGTCGCATCGCCAAACTCAGCCCGACGAACCAGTCGAAGGTCGCCCGGATGATCGCCGAGGGCAAGGCGCTCCGCACGGTCGCCGACGTGGCGGCGGTATGCGAGCAGTTGTACGCGATGGAGCACGGCTGCGAAATGTTCGCGGACGTCGAGACGCTGACCGAGCCACAGCAGCGCGCATTGCGTGATTACGAGACCGCACTGGATACGGCTTCGAGAGCCATCGCGGCGCTCGACAAGATTGAGGATCCCCAACTGCTCGGGGCGCTTCAGGCGAACCTCCCGGGTTACGTCCAGAAGGCGCTCGTCTTGAAGGACGAGGCTGCCCGACTGGGCCGTCGCCTCAACCGTCTCCAGCACATGCACCAGACGACTCTAGCGGAGGCGATGGCCTCGTGAATTGGCCCAACGCTGTCGGGGAGTCGGAGCGGCTCCGCGCAGATGATTGTCTCGACTTCCATGACGGTCATTGTCACGGCGATGTGGAGTACCGGGTGTCCTTGTCTGGCACCGGGACGCGCATCCCGCGATGCGATCACCATTGGGATTTGCGGGTCGAACAAGAGGGCGAACTAAGGGAGCGTTACCCGGATTCGGACTCGCCTCCGGCGTGGTTTGACGAGGCGAATGCGGGAGAGAGGTGGAATGAGGATGACTGATTACGGGCCTGCGATGGAGTTGGGTGACCGGCTGCGCCGGATGCGGATGGAAAGGAACATGTCTCTGGCTGACACCGAAGCGGCGATGAAGATCGGCAAGTCAACCTACCGGAATTGGGAGCAGGGGATGGCTGTTCCAAACTTGCTGATGGCGAAGCGCGTTGCGGAGGCGTTTGGAATCACTCTCGACTCGCTTGTGGAAGGAATCAATGATGGCAATTCCTAACCCGACCGCGAAGGTCGAGAACATCGGGCCGCGAGAGGCCCAGCAGATGCTTGCCCAGATGGGCAACAATCGTTCGCTCAGTCGCTCGCGTGTCGATTCGCTCGCCGAGGGCATCGACCGTGGTGAGTGGAAACTCAATGGCGAGACGGTAATCATCGACGCGGATGGCAACGTGATTGACGGGCAGCACCGGCTTCACGCGATCATCAAGTCCAAGCGTTCCGTGCCGGTCGTCGTCGTGCGCGGTGTTCGCCCGGACGCTATTGACACGATCGACACCGGTAAGTCGCGTTCTCTGATCAATGTTCTCCAGTTGACTGGAATCGGTTACGCGGGACGAGTTGGGCCTGTGGTGAGCCTGATATTGGTGTCTCGGAAGTTCAATACATTCAACCTTGCAGGACACCAGACCCGCACCATTCAGGAGGCCGAGGCGCTGTTGCAGGATGAGCCGGAGATTATTGGCGCTGTGCAGAAGGTTGACCTTTGGATGACACGGTCTGGCATTGGGCGTCAGGCGGTGGTTGCGGCGCTGTTTTATATGGCGTCTCTGGTGGACGAGTCCGACGCAGATGCGTTTTTCCAAGCCGTTGCTTATGGCGAGGGATTGGTGGCTAGCGACCCGGCCTACATGATCCGGTCGCGGATGATCTTGGACAGGACGTCTCGTGCGAAGTTGACCAATCAGGAACTTGCGGCGCTGATCATCAAGGCGTGGAATGCCTACCGCAAGGGAACGAAGATCAAGAAGATCGGCTGGAGGGCTTCCGACGGGTTTCCCGTTATGGCGTGACCGGAGTCCGAAACGATACTGAAGATGCTGCTTGAAGGCGTGGAATTACGGTGAAATGCGCGAGGTGTGGTGGATTTTGCATGGTCGATCGGGAGGATGGCGACATGCGTTGCGTGATTTGTAACCGTGCTGTCGTGCCACCGAGGAATCCGACTTCGGATGAGATGCGAGATCGGCGTTTCGAGCGAGAGCCGCACCGTCGAGGTGCGGTAGGCACCGCATCAACGCGCGGCCCGGGCCGGTGAGTTAGTAACCGAGAATCGAATAAACCCTAGAATCGCGTCTGACCGGCTTGACAACCGGTGCTGGGAATGGTATAATTACTTTAGTGAACGAGACGACGAAGGGACACAACCAATGGCCATCGACAACGACCTGAACGACTGCGACCGCTGCCTCGGTGGTGGGCAGTTGGAAGTCTGCCCACTGTGCGGCAGCGACGACATCGAGAACACCGGCCCGGACGGATGCGAACACGAGTTGCCCAGCGATCAGGCGTGGTACTCGACGATTGACTGCCCCGACTGCGACGGCACGGGCAACGAGGATTCAGAGGATGCCGAGTAACGACGGCGCACAGGAGGACACCACCATGAAGAACTCCGAGCCGCCCGGCCTGATTGAGATCGTGGCGATGGGACGCGGGAGTCGAGACGAGTGGACGGGCATGTTGTATGAGGTGCGTTCCCCTCACGGGTACAACTTCGGCTCTGCCTTGCACCTCTACATTGAATGCGGGAAGGCGGCGGCGCTGGAGATGCGAAGGATGCTAGAGCGCGGGGAACTGGAACCCTGCGAGGCCGACTGCGGGTGCTGCTGGAGCGGGGATTAGACCGCGCTCGACTAGGTTGCGCCAGTCGAGGAGATGGAGACGTCAATTACGAGTTTGTAGAAGCGAGGAGTTATGGCAGCAAAGAAACTGGCCTATTCAACATCCAACGATCGAGGCGGCGGGGCAGAACACATGCGTGGCACGTCGTATGTTTTGGTGCGGCACGCCGTCGAAACGGGGGATTTTGCCAAGCGTGGCACTGCTACAAAGATGGCGACAGACCTCGGGATCTCTCGTCAGGCTATGTCTCAACTTGTGGCGCGAGCGAAGAAAGACATTTTGGAGGGACGATGAACGACAAAACGCTACCTATCGGGAGTTGGTCGCATGGAACTTTGCGGTCAGAGGATTTGGCAGAGACGCTGATTCTTATGGCTAACAGCGTTGGCATCGAGAGCGAATCCGGCATCATCATCAGCGGCGGAAACGCTTTCGACGATCTTGCGCGCTATCTAGACCGTCACATGGATTGCGATGTTGACGCATGCGATGGAGATACTTACGGACTCCACTACCGCCAGTGCCCCACGGCGCACATCGACGAAACAATCTCCGACGCAATCGACGCGCTCAATGAGTACGCGCCGATCTATTGCTACGTCGGGATGCACCCCGGGGACGGAAGCGACCTCGGAGTATGGCTGTCCTCGGATGCGCTGGACGAGGCTATCCGGTGCGGAACCCGCATCAACTCAGAGACGGTTGAGAACGCCGACGATGGCGTCAGGATTCACATATCTGATCATGGCAATGTTGAGGTGTACGCGTTAGACGGTAGCGGATCCTTGCTCGCAATCGTCTAGAAATAAACCTAGAATCGCGTCTGACCGGCTTGACAACCGGTGCTGGGCATGGTATAATTACTTTAGTAAACGAGACGACGATGAAGGAGACAACGATGGAAGTTACGAAGGCCCAGAGAATCGACTCGCTGTTCATGGCGCTCCGTCATGTGGATTCGATTGCCGCTAACGGCATCGACCGCGCCTACTCCGACCGGGCCGACTACCCACAGGAGGACAGCGAATTGATCGCGGTGCTGGAGCGCCACCTGCTTATCGCCCTCGGCGGCGACGAAGGGGCGCAGGCCATGCTGGCCCGCGAGCAGGCCACTCGCGAAGGCGCGGTGGCCTAATGGCAGCCCACCTTTGGGTATCAGCCCGGATCGGCAACGGCACCGGCCCGCTGCACCTCGCCGCAGTGGATGATGCCGCCACTCTCTGCGGCTTGAAGCGACCAAAGAAGGGCTGGGCCGGACAGTGGGAGGGGTTGACCGCGATGATGAGTGATCGCCTCGACCTCCAACCGTGCCGCCGGTGCGAACAAATACTGATGGGCGCGCTGGACTAATGGCAGCCCGAACGTGGACGTTCTCATCCAAGAGCAACCCGAACGCGAAGCCTTACGAGGTGATGCTGCGAGAAGCCGATGGACGCCTCTCGTGTAACTGTCGGGGCTGGGCGATTCGCAAGGGCGATAAGGTTCGCGCTTGCTCGCACACTGACGAGGTTCGGGCGACGGTTCCGGGCGTTTGGCAGGTTCTGGGTGATGCTCACCACCTGATGGGCGATGTAGCCCCGGCGCTGGAGGAGCAGGCACCGATGGTGAAGGAGACGGTCGAAGTCGACCTGACCGCGTTCACGTCGAAGTATTACAACCCGATGCTGGCTTCCGGGATGCCCACGGGCCTGACGGTTGATTCGTTTCCTGATGGGCAGTGGGCGATGGAAGAAAAGTACGACGGTCACCGGGTCACGGTTCGCGTGCAGGACGGCGCTGTTCAGTCATGGAGCCGCCCCGGCCCGGGCGCAGGGACGAAGCCCGGACTGGTCAAGGTTCTGCACCCGCGCATTGTGACTGCGCTTGCGTTCCTGCCGAACGGCTACTACGACGGAGAGTTGGTGGTGCCGGAGGGCAAGTCGTGGGACGTCTCCACGCTGGAGAACGCGGCGCGATTGGTCTATGTGATCTTCGACGTCTGCGAAATGCTGGGGCATTCGACGGTGAACGAGCCATATTCGCGCCGCCGCCAGTACCTCGACGCTATCTCAGAGAGCCTAGCCGCCGAGTATGGGGCCGATGGCCCCGTGGCCGTTAGCCCAATGATTTCGGTCAGCAGGGCGACGGTGGAGGACATCTGGAGCCGGGGTGGCGAGGGTGTGGTGCTGAAGCGGCTTGATGCCAAGTACCAGCCCGGGTGCCGTTCTGACCAGTGGATCAAGGTCAAGGCGATCCATGAAGATACTTTCCGCGTTACTGGCTTCGAGGCCGGGTCGTTTGGCCCGCATTCCGTCTTGCTCATGGAGCGAGTGAGCGATGGCAAGAAGACCCGGACGAAGAACCTGAACAACGAGTGGCTCCGACGTTGCGCTGCTGGGGGCATCGCGCTAGGCACCGAGGTTGAGGTCGAGTATCAAGTTGAGACAGCCAGCGCGTTTCGTCACCCGATGGTGAAGCGCGTTGTCGGGGAGGAATAGATGGGCGTACTTGTTCTGTCGAATGGGGTAATGGAAGTAGTCAAAGCGAAGAACTCCAAAAACTTCACGCTTGAGGAGATGTACCGTCTCATCGGCTGCGATATGGTCGAGTGCGTAACTCTGGCTGATGGGAGAACCATGTGGTTGGACGAGATGGGTAAGTTCGCCGACCCTCCTAAGAGCGTAAATGCTCTAGCCACCATCCTACTGAGTGAGGCCGGTGGTATTCGGGGAGACAAGGTAATGGGTGACGTTTTGGTGACCGATGAAGGGGAGGTTGAGTAACTATGACTGACAAGACATCTGCCCGGTGCTCGCGTGGCGCTCACCAGTTTTGCGGAAGACGAAGACGTGTAGTACCGGCGGGGTTTCAGCCATGCGAGTGCGTTTGCCACGGCGTGCAGAAGCCGGGATGGCTGGCGAGGCTTTGGGCGTCGCTGGGATGGATTACGGCATGACGACTCTCGACTATATCCAAGACTCCGGGCATGGCTGGCTCGCCGTCCCCCTAGACCAGTTGCGCTCTCTCGGGTTCCGTGTTGCTGGCGCTGGCGACACTTGGCCGTACGTTGGCCGCGTGATTTCAACGTGCTCCTACGCTAAGGGCGGCATGGCCTATTTGGAGGAGGACTCCGACGCCAGCGCCTATATGGCCGCGCTAGACGCTGAAGGCATTGTCCGCCCGGATATTAGCGTTGTCCGAGTCGGCGATCACATTGGAGTCAAGGGCAACCCGCGAAACATGCGCCCGATCGCAATCATCTAAAAATAAACTCAAAATAAACCCTGAAATCATGTCTAACCGGCTTGACAACCGGTGCTGGTGATGGCATAATTACTTTAGTAAACGAGACGACACAGCACAGGAGCACACGACATGACCAATAGCAACGCCGCCGCCCACGCCGCCTACGCC
>Ga0181347_1000080_pt1 | contig 27985 bp, 29 predicted proteins | sample Su13VDMM110SN_FD_130102 | JGI IMG/M metagenome (GOLD analysis project Ga0181347, IMG submission 130102) | Freshwater viral communities from Lake Michigan, USA - Su13.VD.MM110.S.N | ecosystem: Environmental > Aquatic > Freshwater > Lake | place: USA: Michigan | collected 2013-07-16
AACCAACAGAAGAACTTAGAACCCAGGGCATTGACGATGCTCAAGAACTTATCGCTTTCTGCGCACGAGTATCCAATCCCTCCAACCAGTTCAACAACGAAACCAGCAAAAAACTCATCCGCTACCTTGTGCGACACCAGCACTGGAGTCCACTCGAGATGGTCTCAGCATGCATGGAAATTACGACAACACGAGATATTGCACGGCAAATCCTCAGACACAGAAGTTTCAGTTTCCAAGAATTCAGTCAACGATATGCTGACCCGACAACGGATCTTGAGTTTGTTACCCGCAGTGGAAGACTTCAAGACCCAAAGAATCGACAAAACAGCATAGAGCATGCGGACAACTTGTTGGAGAACGATTGGTATCGTGCTCAACAACGTGTGATCTATGCGGCCAAGCGTGAATACGAATGGGCTATTGCCAACGGTATTGCCAAGGAACAGGCTCGTGCTGTGCTACCAGAAGGATTAATACAAAGTCGCTTGTACATGAATGGTACCTTGCGATCATGGATACACTTCGTTGAATTACGTACAGGTAATGGAACACAACTAGAACACCAAGCGGTGGCTCTTGCTTGCGCAGAGGCCATTGCCGCAATCTTCCCAATGGCCACCGACTTGGTTGCAAAAAACTAATTGCTCTGCTATACTTGTGTATGGCAATAACACACAAGACACAACCAGATCATTGGCAACCTGAACAAGTCAAAATCATCAACGATAAGGCAGTACGTTTTTGTGACGTATGTGTACATGAGATACGTATGGGTGATGTAGAAGATCCGGATTTAATGATTGCTGAACCAATTTGGAAGTGGCAACAATCAGATGCTGGCCAGTTTATAATGGAGCATGCTGTGGACAAACCTTACTGGACTAGTACCATGGATCCGCACAGTTACGGACATCTTTATCGCGTCGTGGCTAGACTCAGCGAACAAACCGAAACTTTTTGGAAACTTAAATGGGGAAACATTAAATGAGCAAATTTTTAGTTACCGGTGGCATGGGCCTTATTGGACACAATGTAGTACAAAGATTAGAAGCAAAAGAACATGAAGTTGTGATCGTGGACATCATGACCAACTATGGTATTATTCCTCAAGCGGAACTAGAGTACCTGTTGGATGAGCGCAGTAAAAATATCAAGACACAGCACATATATCGCACTGATATATCAGATGGCGAAGCATTTGATCGTGTGGTAGAGAATCACCGGCCTGATGTGATCATACACATGGCAAGTTTTCCGCGACAGAAAGTTGTCAACGCCAACCCTGCCTGGGGTGCCAGAGTCATGATGGAGGGATTGATCAACGTTTGCGAGAGTGCCAAAACGCACCAGGTTGAACGTGTTGTGTACATATCTAGTAGCATGGTGTATGGAGACTTTGAAGATCAGGTGCTAGAAGATGCCCCATGCCGTCCTATTGGTCAGTATGGAATTATGAAACTTGCAGGAGAAGACCTTGTTAAAGATTATCATCGTCGTGGTTGCTTTGACTACGCTATTATTCGTCCCAGTGCTGTATACGGGCCCTTGGACGTGGAAGACCGAGTGGTGGCCAAATTTATGCTCACAGCCATGCGAGGAGGCGTTCTCCGCGTTAATGGGGTATCCGAGACACTAGACTTTACCTATGTGGATGACGCCGCAGATGGTATTGTGGCCGCGGCCACACGTATCATGAGTGCCAACAAAACATTCAACATTACCAAATCACAGCCAGTAAGTTTGCTAGAAGCTGCAGAAATGATTGTGAAGATTGTGGGTCGAGGTACAATCGAAACTCGCGACAAGGATGCAGACTTTCCGTCACGTGGTGCATTATGTATTGATCGTGCAAGAACCATACTTGGCTTTGATCCCAAAATAGACGTTGAACAAGGATTTGAAAATTACTACAAGTGGCTTAACGATTCCGTTTACTGGTCTAAAAAAGCAGTATAACAATCTACGCATTATACATGAACATGGAAAAAGATTTAATTTATCCTGTATTTTCAAGCAGACATGGTATTGGCCTGACCTTTCTGTGTTGGTCTTATCATTGGCTGTCTGGTCATGATGATCACTGGCATTGGAAATTTGGTCTTAGTAAACTACCCCAAAATCCCAACACAGGAGTCAACGCACATTTTTTCAAAAAAAATTATTGCGACGGGTATGAACGCTGGCAATCTTTCATGAACAATGACAACAATAACAAGGAAAATTGTTCTTTGTACGGTGGTCCACTAAACGATGGCGACATTCAAGAAATTAGCCAGGATTATTCCAAGTGCCTGCAATTTGCCAGCCAACGGGCGCGGTTGATTTTTTGTGTAGAAAATCCTCAGGATCAGTGGTACTTTTTACATAGACGAGCTATCAATCCAACAGGTGATTTTATGTTGACATCAAACGAAATTACTTGTTTCCAAAATTTTGCCACTATAGATTTTCTAAAAACCTATTTCAAATCTTCATTGGAAAAATTTGATCAAAATTTATGGGACATAAGAGAATCTATAGCCGTAAATTACAAATATTTACTACAAGATCGATCTTACCTGCAATCGATAGATCCGTCGACTAACTATCTTTATATTGATTCAAGAGATTTGTGGTATAATGGCGAAAATTGTTTGCATCGCATTTTCGATTACCTTGGCAAAAGAATCTTGACTGAAAGGATTGAACACTGGAAGAAGATGTACAATCAATGGCAGTTGACCCAAATGAAACTACTACAATTCAATTGGTATCTACCAACGGTAGTAGATTCAATCGTAAATAACCGCGACTTTAATTTAGATTTTCTCCAGTTGAGTTTAATCCAAGAAGGTGTGATACAAGGACACCTAATAACCGAGCACAACTTAAATTTAAAAAATTGGAATCTGGTTAAATTTCCTAGCAATACAAAAGATCTACATCAGTTATTAGAAGAAAACATACACCATTGATTCCATGGTTGTATATTGTTAGACTTTACTTTTAATTTAAATGAAAATTACTTTTACAAATTTACATCAACAGTATCTTGATTGCAAATCTGAGATAGATATTGCCATCGCTCAAACTATTGCATCCAGTAGTTTTATCACCGGACTCGATGTAACAAAATTTGAAACAGTCATGGCCGGATACGTAGGCGCAGAAGACTGTGCCAGCACTGGATCATGTACAATGTCTTTGGTTTGTTCACTCAAAGCTGCTGGGATAGCACCCGGAGATGAAGTGCTGACCACTCCGCACACATTTGTAGCCACCACAGAAGCTATTGTCACTGTAGGTGCAGTTCCAGTGTTTGTTGATATAGATCCCGACACACATCTGATTGATATCAATAAACTGGTATCGATGATAAACTTGCGTACCCGCGCGGTGTTGTTTGTGGACATTTATGGACAGTGCCCCGATCTTGATCGATTAAGGAGCATTTGCGACCATCATGGATTGATCATGATACAAGATGCTGCTCACAGTCTCGGTGCTGCATGGCGTGGATCATTGATAGGCAGTCAAGCAGATTATACTTGTTTTAGTTTTAATCCTGTGAAAAATCTTGGTGCCATGGGCGATGCTGGTTGCGTGACTGGGTCTCGAGACAACATGGAACGCATCCGTATTTTTAGAGATCACGGGCGTACCAGCAGATATGAATTTACAGAGTTAGGCTACAATGCTCGGATCGATAATATCCAGAGCAATATCATACTGGCCAAACTTCCATACCTTCAATCCTGGATAGACCAAAAGAGGCAAATTGCAAGATACTACGATCAACATCTTTCAAAATATGTCAAGTTGATCAAAATGCAATCTCAGGTAGATCATGGGTATTACGTCTATGTGATCCAAACACCCGAGCGAGATGCTCTCAAACAGCATTTGGAACGTCGAGGAATTGGTACCAATATCCATTACGCTTCCACCACACATATGCAGCCAGCTTTCCGCGCATGGTATCGACCATGTCCAGTGGCCGAACGCACTGTACAAGAAATTTTAAGTCTGCCGTGTTGGTATAATTTATCCAAGTCCCAACAGTCATACGTAGTCTCGAGTGTGAAGGAATTTTTTCAATGAAAATGTGGTTGGTTGGTGCAGGATATTGGGGTAGCAAGTTAGTAGAAAATCTTAAAAAATTTGATATAGCGGCAACCGTGGTCGACATCCGGAACGGCCAGACAATCAATTATATCAATACCTTAGATCCAGTCATGATAGCCACTCCATTATGGCAGCACTATGATCAGACTTGTGAGTTATTGAAACGTGGCCATGACGTCTACGTTGAAAAACCCATGGCAGAAACCACGCAACAAATTGAAACTATTGCTACTCTGGCCAAGCCCGAACAATTGGTAATGGTCGGTCATTTGTTCGTTTATCATCCGCAGATGCAGTTGATCCAAAAATATATCAACGATGGCATAATTGGTAACATCACGCACATAACCAGCAGACGATTGAACTGGGGGATTTATCAGACAGAGACTGATCCTTTGCTGAGTTTAGCCACACACGATATCAGCATCGTGGAAACAATGGCCGAGGCCCAACTCACACCAATCGCGGCCACAGCATGGAATTACAGCGAGAACACTCAACCCGATCGAGTTTGGTTTTCTGGCCAGGCGGGTGACCACATCACGTTTGATATCGATGTATCTTGGCATTGGCCCGTGAGAATCAGGCAAACAGTGATCATAGGGACCAAGGCACAGATTGTTTGGGACCAAGATGCCAATACTGTGATGATATTTCAGAACCGTATCCAAAATCATCGTGCAGTAGTTGACACAGCTCCCGTAATGCTAACTTATGATTTTGACCGCAGTCCGATTGAACAAGAACTCGCCCATTGGATAAATTGCATTGAGCGAAGGATCATGCCACGTACCAGCGTATCACAAGCCAAATCGGTGGCCATCACCATAGAACGAGTCAAATCTCTACTCTAAGTTTCTGTATCTATCAACAAAGTAAGATCGCAGCCATTCCCATCTAAAACTCTGCTTGAGCTGCGCAACATCACCATTGGTAGAATTGAAAAAATCCACGCCATCGTTAGCACCTTTGAGAACCCATTGGCTATGGGGTTCTTGTGCTGTTTTGCACCAGGTGCTCAGGCGATAAGCGCCCTCAACCGACGGTGCCGTACTTTCAAAATAGGCCAGTTTAGAGCATTCTCTAAAGGCTGTGCGCCAGGCATGATATGGTGTGGTAGCAAATTCACCATAGCAACTCAGTATAGGAACGCTTTCATGCGAAAAACTCAAAGTATAATCGATACCAAAGTCCTTCTTTTGATTGAGCTGTTGTATACCCTGGCAGTTGTACATGACGATACCCATGTGTCCATATTGCAGTTGATTTGACATATTCAAGCAATCAAAAATATAATGTTTGGGCTGTTGCATATAGTCGGGCACAAACCTGAAATCAAAAGTTTCATGCAATCGTGTTTTAGCAAACACAGCGAAATACCAGGGAGTTGTACTTACATTAGCCGCAGCTTCCAGCGCGACTATCATACCAGCCACTCCATGCACTCGTGTGGCCCGAGGGCATCGGTCTTTCAATATTTGCCAGTTACGGTCGGCCAAGGGCTCATCGTAACTGATGAACACAACATCTTGGAGATCGGCGCACAGCCGATCTCGATGAATCTTGTCAATATAAGGATAATCATACAATTGTGTTTTGATGTATGGCACAGCAGCCTTAGGAACGATCACGGCTCCTGCCCCAACATCTAAAGGAATCACCGTCTGGACTTGTTTGCGCCAGAGATTTATGGCCGGCCATTTTTCAGCCGTTATTTCACGATTGGTGAAAAGAGTCAATGGACCAGATTGTTCATAGGATTTAACGACTTCAACATGGCTGTCTTCCGCGTGCCGAACTATGGGTAAAGGCCATCGAGGAACAGATTTTGATATAAAATTCACATTATACCATTCCAACAATTGGCAGGTATCGCTACGATGGAGAAATGTGGGCACATGCATAAAAAATGTGTCCCCGAACTTTTCTCCGTCGCTGGCAAACACATGTAGCATACTGGCTTGCCATTGTTCAGGGTGCCACGAGAAGTCAAAGTTGCTGTAATCACAAATTGAAGAACATATCCACACAAATTCATGCTCGGAGTGTATACTCCGGGCTATGCGTATTAGTGTGTCTCGATAGTTGTCAAAGTAACGCACACGTCTAGTGGTGTTGGGTATAGCACCTGCGGCGCCATCCAAGTGATCTATTTCAATCAGAGCTGTGGCCACTCGATTGGTTGTCACACGTATTTGATCAACAAACTTAATATTTGTTGCACTGGGCACACGATATTGCGGGCCTCCTGTACGTTGATGCTGTGTACCAAATTGATATATGTAAGGTGGCTCTGTATCATCTGGGTGCCAAGTCCAATCGAAACTGTTGGTATCTGTACCGTAGGGAACAATCCAACAATTGTCTTGTGATATTTTTAAGGCTCTAGGCGTGTCAATATATTTGACCAGATTATCGCCGTTAATGTACCTTGGCCCACCTGTACGTTGATGCTGTGTGCCAAATTGATAGGTCATCGGCGGGTCAGTTGGATCCGGATGCCATGTAGTATCAAATGCTTCGATACCTTCTGGCACAGTCCAGTTGACCCTGTTGCTACGCACATGTACAATAGGTGCGGCATGATAATTTGTGTCTGTATATCCAGATCTTGGAATCAAATAGGTACCTGAATCTTTTTGCCATTGGCTGGACCAGGCATGGCGTTGCGTGGCCTGCCAAGGTGGGGGCTCATAAAGCCAATCCCACTCGGAATAGTCACATAAGTATGTGATCCACCAAAAATAACGTGTACGGCTACAGGTCCGTGCATGCTCAATCGAATTAGCCTCACGCTCGTGTGCGAATTGGTTGGGTTTAATACCCGAATAGAATACGTCAAACATGATTAGAATAGATGAACTTTATAACAATACCTTTTGGCCCTGGCTTAGAAAAAATCGCCCGGGCTTTAGAGAATTCTTTTGTGATCCGTTTGGCCGAAGCGATCCCGACAGTGTGATGAGTTATGGTAGAGATGATATACACGAACACAATTATATATTCTTTTTTGACCAAGAGCCTATTCATTTGAACATACACCTGCCTACATTCGAACAGGCAGCCAGATTAAACTGGGAGATTACTCACAAACACGGAGGCTTGCGTCCTCCAACTGATCGTGCTGGTTATCTTTGTACCAGCGAGCGGGATAGTGAAAATGTAGAAACTGTGTGCAAACAGTTTGATTGGAAATCATTATATTACTTCTTTCATGGTTGGGCGGCACTGGATTGGTATAGAGGGTATGACCGAACATTTCTAATTACACCTCCAGCTGATCGTCGGATATCCAAGACGTTTGTTGCGCCCAATCGAATCATTGCAGGCGAACGACAGCATAGACTAGAAATGTTGTATCATATATTCCAGAATCGCATGCTGAACAATCATGTCAGCTGTCCTGCAACATGTCCTGCGGAGAATACACACATACTTGATGCTGTCAAACCTTTGGTTGCAAAGTATCCTGACATTGAATCTGTGTTTGCGCAACAAGACTTGCCCATTAATTTTAAAGGCGAAACAGACTGTCCCATGCATTCATGCTGGTTGAGTCTGTTTGATGAGTGCGCAGAGAGTTTGTTGTATCTTGTGACAGAAACTGTGGCCACCGGACGCAGACATCATCTTACAGAAAAGACTTTCAAACCTATTGCAATGGGCATGCCATTTGTGATTGTAGGCACAAAGGGCAGTTTAGAATACTTGCGCAGTTATGGCTTCCGTACATTTGAAGGTATATGGAACGAGAGTTATGATTCAGCAGAAGATGATGTACGAATAGCCAGAATTGCCAGCCTGTTGCGTAGTCTAAACGAACTGTCTCCTGGAGACAAACAACACTTGTTTGATCAGGCACGGAAAGTGATAGAACACAATTGGAATCATTTTTACAACGGCGGATTTGAAGCTGTGTTGTGGACAGAACTACAGGAGATGTTGAATGGCATTAACACTGATAGCGGACCGAATAGTCAAGGGTAAAATATATCCTGCGTTTGCCCAACATGAAGGGAGACCATACACCCTGAGCTGGCGTGAATTTGACTCACATTGGCCTTATACCATCCCCTTACGATTGCAAGAGTATTGCGATCATCACGCAGTCCCGTTGAACATTGTTGGGCTAACGGATCCGTGGACAGCAGATGCTGTATATCCTGTGGGACTAGGGTTTTTTGATTTTGCCATAGACTATTTTGATCTCTTGCCTGAACGTGTGTTTACCGAGCTTGGGCATGGTCATATTCGCATATTGTTTTACTATCACGAAGGAGACAATCCCGAACGTATAAAACAAAGACTAGATGCCCTGGTCAAACAACATCAACTGCCTCCTCAATGCTATGTGTTTGTCAGCGCCAACACTGCCGCTGATGACATTCCTGGCTTTGTTTATTTCAACGACTTTGAGCTATGGTATTATCAACGTAATCACAACGTCGTTCCATTAGAAATACATTGCCAGCCTCGCTCACGAGACTTCACTGCTCTTGTACGTTTACACAAACCCTGGCGGGCAATGGCCATGGCTGATTTATACCGTAATCAACTGTTAAACAACAGTTACTGGAGCTATTGTGAAACAGTTACAGCACCAGCAGATCTAAATGACAGTCCTATTGAAATAGACAGCATCAAAGATTTGCGCATGGATACAAAAAACTTTCTGGCGCATACTCCTTATGAGAGCGATGAACTGTCCAACAGCGAACGCAACAACCACAGCATGATAGTTCCCAAGTATCACATGGATAGCTACTGTAACATTGTGTTTGAAACTCATTTTGATGCTGATCAGTCCAGCGGCGTATTTCTCACAGAAAAAACATTTAAACCAATCAAGCACGGACAGTTATTCTTTATTGCTGGCTGTGCTGGCAGTTTGCAAGTGTTACGTGATCAAGGATATCGTGTGTTTGATCAGGTATTAGATAACACATATGATCGTATTGAAAACAATACTCTACGTTGGCAACGTCTCTGCACCGCCATTAAAGAATCACAGCACCGCCTGGCCGACAGATTTAGCACAGTACAAGAAGACATAGAACACAACCAACGTTTATTTCTCGAGCTCAAGACTGCCCGCTTAAATATCCTACTCGAGCACTTAAATGAATCCTATTAGTTCCTACACAAGTTGGCAACCCCTTGAAGAAGTCATAGTCGGCCGTGCGTACAGCCCAGACTATTTTGACTTCATCGAGAACGCACAAGTGCGTAATCAGTTGCAACAAATCCTTTTGGAAACTGAAGAAGACCTTGTTAACTTGCAACGCACAATAGAAAAGTCGGGTGCTCGAGTGCGTCGTCCTGACTTGCCGGATAAAGATCGTTTTATTCAATCACAGATTAATGGTCGCGGAGCACCGCTTCCCCCGTTGACACCAAGAGACTGGCAAATCACACTAGGTAACCGACTGCTACGTGTTTTAGCTATGCAGGAACTAGACGTGCTTTGCAACGAATACGAGTCCGCAGGTGGCACAGTTATCAATCCACACGGGCCCACAGGCTGGGACGAAAATTGCATCCTTAATGGTGCATCAGCCAGTTGCATTGTGCGTGTGGGCCGTGATGTGTTCTTTGACAACTCAGACTTCTTAAAGTCTGAACAGACTCGCTGGATTGTGGACAACGTGCTGGGTCCTGAATATCGCATCCATGAAGCCATTACAGATGGTCATGGTGATGCTGTGTTTGCTATTCTCAAGCCCGGAGTGTTGCTGAGTTCCAAGCACGATGTTAACCTGGATCTTGGTCGAGACTTTCCAGGTTGGGACGTATGCAAGATATGGGATAGTTCAATCTGGGCCGCAATGGAAGTGGGCAAGTTCAAGTACGAACAAAGCCCTGGTGCTTGGTATGTGCAAGGACAAACACCCACACCAGAGTTTACCGAGTTCGTGAACACTTATCTCAGCAAGTGGACCGGCTTTGTGGCCGAAACTGTGTTTGATGTCAACTGTCTTGTGCTGGACGAATCACATGTTATCTTTTCAGCATACAATCGAGAAGTATTCGACTACTGTCGCAAACACAAGATAGAGCCTATCATCAGTGAACTTCGTCACAGTTACTTCTGGGATGGCGGTATCTCATGCTGCACACAAGACATCCGTCGTCGGGGCGGATTAGAAACTTATCTTTAACCCTCTCGTCTAAGTGCAAACATCAGAGATTTTTCGTTGACAATCTTGTGCGCTAACTGTAAATTAATATCGTATACCCAATCCTGCAATAATTCAAAATTGGCTTTGGTAAATAACCCTTGCCACATTCGATCACCTAAAATACTATAATGATTGGGGTTGAACTCATGAATGTATGCACGTTCGTTGCCCGGAGCAGGAACTTCGATAAACACCTGTCCATTTGGTTTCAACACACGATAAAATTCAAACAAGGTAAACAATGGATACGGACTGTGTTCTAATGCGTGTCTACACCATATAAAATCAATACTGGCATCTGCAATAGGTAAATCAGTCATGTTGGCATGTATCACATCAAATCCTTGTGCTATACATGCATCAACATCTTGTGTGCTTAGTGTGACCCCAGTTATATTGTTGTATCCCAGCGCCTGGGCCGACTTTATAAAAATTCCTGGACCACACCCAATATCAAGAATTTTGCATTGTGGGTCTAGATTGAATTCAAGTAAAAATCTTTGAGTTATATCTGGAATAATATCATCATGGAATCCTCCAGACATTTCACTGTATACTGTGTCTAGTGCTCTTTTTTCAAATGATTTAAATTTTTTGTAATCCATTAACTACAAACAGTTACACCATACAATTGTTCAAAACGATCAGCATCTGCACGATCGTTTACAATGGGTTCTCCACGTATGTTCAATGACGTGTTTACCAGCATGGGACAGCCTGTCAACACATACCACTTTTCCAAGAGTTCTCTTATGCCCGATCCGTCCCGCGCCACAGTCTGTACTCGGCTGGTGCCATCAACATGACAAACAGCAGGAGTAAGATCAGGCTGGCGACAACGAGCGACTGACTGCATATAAGGACTATGATGCCAACCGGCTGGCATATCAAAATAGTCATCAGCCACCTCAGCCAATATGACCGGGGCAAACGGCCGGAACTGTTGTCTACGTTTGATAGCATTTACTTTCTCCTTGATCTCGCTGCCTCTAGGGTCTGCAAGGAGGCTACGGTTTCCAAGTGCGCGGGGGCCGAACTCGGCTCTTCCTGAGGCAACTCCGACAATTTTGTCACTAAGAAGCCGATCCAGTAACTGATTGACAGGATAAACACCTGGAATGCAATGGCCGAGATAACTGTTGTTCCAGTTAACTCTACGCCCATGAGCCAAAGCGGCAGCACCGAGACTGCTACCAGCGTCACCGGGACAAGGCATAATCCAGATATTTTCAAAGTATTCTCCTAACATACGGTTGGCTGTGCAATTTAAAGCCACCCCACCCATATATACCAGATTATGACTAAATTCAAAGTTTCTAGCACGAATCATCACTTGTCGAATTAAATCTTCTGCTACCATTTGCCCAGCGGCCGCGATGTTTTCATTACTGGCGCCTACCAAGAAGTCCGCGCTCATGCCTGTGTGAAAGTTGTGTCGTAGTTCAATATCACGCTCGTTTGCAATCACGTGTGAACGCATGTCATGATACCAGGTATTACGACCCCAGGCGGCCATGCCCATTGTGATGTATTCTTCATCTAGTGGGTGTAGGCCAATGCGGCTGGTAACTGCACTATAGAACAGTCCGATGCTGTGGGGATAAATCTGCCTCCACAATCTTTTATATTTTGCCACGCCATTTCGATCATATTCTGCTGCCCATATTGATATTGTGTCCCATTCACCTATTGCATCTATTACTACTACTGTGGCATGTTCAAATGATGACGTTTGAAAACCCCCTGCCGCATGACTTAAATGGTGGTTATAATTCTTGTAGTTTTTAACATCTTGCCATGCGGCATGGCCTATTTGGTCATGTATGTTTTTCTTGACACTGAGTCGGTTCCACTCGATCCCTTGACCGCTGTACCATTGGCGCAACTGTTTCATCACCGGGCGTTCATAATATGCCACTGTGCTAATTGGATTGTAGTTTTCTAATTCTCTAATCAATGGTGAGCAGAAGTCAGCGTCATTTTTCTTTTTTGAGTAACGCTCTGAGTGGCCAGCAAACAATATCTCTCCGTCAGGTGAGATTACTGTGGCTGCCGCATCGTGGAAACCTGCTGAGATACCTAGGATATTCATTTATAGATAAATGGATCTCGTTTGCGTAGTTCTTTTAGTTTTTTACGATAACGATATTCTAGTGTAATTCTTGCCCAAAGTCTTCGAATCCAATTCATTTTAGTTCCCTTATTTGTTGTAGATCATAGTCTGGATCACTCCAGCGGTAGTTGTAGGTAGCCGACGCATTACCAGTACGTATGCTGTACACATCCAAGTGTGTGCTTAATTGTGCCCAGATCTTTTCATAGTCTTCGGTGGCAAATGACCTCTGGAGATCAACTTGTCCGACGCAAGGGTGGCCGATTGTAAGACTCTTGTTATCTGGGTCGAATCCATTCCTGGCAAGCCATTCTCGAAATTCTGCCAATTGCGCAATTTGCCAATGGTATGCGCCGGGATCACGTGCCCATTCAATGTCAAAGTCGCCAGCAGCTTGAGTTTGTGTACGTAATCCTGTAGTAACAAGCTCACCAATCCTCGAATCCCTACCTTCATCGCAAAATACCTCCCAGTGGTGCTTGCCCACTGCTTTATTTACGCCCACATACACACCACCCAGTTTTCTATTGATTGTTTCTATTCCAAACAGCTCATAGTCTTCGGCTTGTAATTCAAATCGAGGCGCACGTAACCAACACATCAATTGGCTGGGTCTACGCCATTCGGGCGCTTGTACTGCTTTGCGTAGACTAAGCACAAGACTTTCTAATTCGTGGCACAAAAGATTTAATTGACGTATGTGCCAACGTGTGTAATCATCTGCACAATCATAATGTGGACTCATGGCACCTGCTGTGCCTTGCAAGTCTTCAAAGTAAAGATGCAATTGATTCATTCGTGCATGATTGATATCTAAATCTTTTTGTATAACATTTGCTGGTGAAAAGAAGTTTTTAATACGATAGTCTAAATTGCTAGAATTAATAGCATTAATTGATCTATTAATTTGTGTGCAAAGGAATTCTGCTGTTCTAGCACTTTCTGTCCAGCCCAGCCAGCAATAATTCTTTTCTAAATGTAACCCATTATGAATGATTTCATTTAATGCTGTCAGCCATTTACGACTTAAACTGTTGTCTGCTACGTCTATGTATACAGTTAAGATATTGTCGTCCGCACCGCGTAAATCTATTTCAATCGAGTCAAGCAATTTTCATCCACCATTCTAGTACTTCTGGACGCGAACCCAGGATATCTGTCATTGTCACACTCTGTGTTCTTATTTGTTCTAGTTGTAACACACGGGCTTTGCCTTTCGCCAGCCCTGCACGATATTGATCCGGCCATTGTTCTTCAAAGCATGGACGGTTCTTTAATTGTAGCAGTACATCACGCATGGCACCTGCGGAGCGGCCTACTAACTCGTCGACCCATGGATCTAATATGTGTCTAGGCAGGGCCAATGGACTCAAGATGATATCTGGTGAGAAGCTAAAGATCACCTTGGCCAACATTTCCACACCCAATTGCTTGGCTAAACCATTCATGCGGTCCACTTCAAACATACCCGGCAATGTAAGTGTAAAGTCCAGGCGCATTTGTCTGGGATTAGTTGCTATTTCTAATCCTTGTTTGAAATTTTTTAAAAAAGTCCCATAATCAAGGCCTGTGCGAATATACTCTCCGATTTCTCCTGTTCCGTCGAGGCTGGCGCAGATTTGCCAGTCTCGCACATGAGCCAAGATATCACGATAAAGATTGCTACCACCGTAGTTGACGCGGCTAAGATTAGTATTATATCTAGCATAAAGATTTCCCCCATCTCCCAATTCTATTATACGTTGCATGTAACGCCAATGCTGAGCATACATCAGCGGTTCCCCACCTACCCAGTATATTTCTTCTACTGAGTGTGCTTCCACAGCTGAACTAAATTCGGCTTCAATTTGACTGTCTTGAAAGTCAGTGATTTCGGCACGTGTATCGTTTCGCATCCAGTTGTTTTTAGGATTAGTCCAGTCAACCATTTCATGTTGTTTTTGTTCCGTCTCCCATGCACTGGACAGCATGTCTCCACAGGTTCTGCATTTAAAGTTGCACAGGTTGCTGAACCTATAATCCCATGACACAGGGCGCATATGAGTAGATCCAGTTTGGTCAGTGCTATCCCATATTTCGTCAAGTCTTCCCTGAAACAGGTGTGAAAAATAATCGCGGTATACGGCGACATTGAGTAACCGGTCATTACAAACCTCACATTCTGGTAGTGTTTCTCCGGCCATCATTCTGCGCCGTACTGATCGCATGTGCTCCGAATTCCAGTGTTCCTCAAGAGTCACGGGCATGTACCGACCTGTGCCTGCGGCAGTATCTATATATTGCTCAAAGTTCTGTGCAGGCTCGCGGCTAGCACAGCACATTCTGCGCTCGGTCTGCGGTGAAAGATATGTATGCACCCAGGGTGCTAGACACATGGTATCAGGTTTTGACATAGTCAATTAATTCAGCAAACTCAGGCGCCACATCCTGTAAATTCTGACTACGTTTGCGATCTAAGTCTGCTATTTTCATTCGCGTCATAAAGCCATCTGTTGATGCGCCCCCATTCATAAAATCTCGAATTCGATCAAATTCTGATCTGTAAATAGTTTCTACTGAATCTAAGTATTCTGAAATGGCCTTTTTGGCCCTATCGGGTAAGCATGCAATTGAAAAATACCAAGCATCGTGCATCATGTTCCAGTACACAAATGTAAAACTCTCGCGATTGTGTTCTAGCCAGGCAGCAACGTCGCCAAGATAACGCACATTAAACACATTCACAGTGGTACATACTTGTAGTTCAATATGGGGGTGGATTTCCTTTAAATCTCTAAAGCGGTCTAAATTAGCACATACTTCTGACCACACAGCATTGCTACGTTGATATTCAAAACGCTCACCCACATCATCAATTGAAAAGGCTATTTCTACTGTTCGAAAGTGCCGCCATATCTCTTCTGCCGATTCGGGATACTGTGTGCCATTTGTGTTGTAGTGTATTTCCACCTGATGCGCAATACCTCTATCCACAATACCCTGCAGCATCGCAAAGTGTTCTGCAATCATGAATGGTTCACCGCCAGTGAATTCAATGTAGCGTATGTCATTTAATACAGTATCAATTTGATCCCAGAATTGAGGATTGTCTCTGGGCCAAGATCCGGCACGTAGCATTGTGTAAGCGTGTGACTTTTTCTGCTGGTCCCGGGGAAATTGTGCAAGTTCTTCTGCGGCCGATTGACTTGATGACCAGGATCCGCATATACGGCATTTAAGGTTGCAGATGTTGCCCAGTTTGAGATCCAGGAACATCAAGGGTTTGGCATCTGCTGTCCATTCGTTGCTGATGCCCATGTGCTTGAGTCTGTCCAAGGTGTGCATTCTTTTACTTGTGCGTCCTGACCGCTCTTCACTCCAGCACTTGCGGCATGTTTGTGGTTGTTCGCTGTCCAAGAACTGTTGGCGTAAACTGCGCATGTGAGCACTGTTTTGTATGTCTGCGAAGTTGGCAGTGGCCAATTCAAACTTGTTACCTGCGTCGTCTAGTATTTCATCATCGGCTAAACAGCACGGCCGCACAGTGCCAACAGGTGAGGCTTCTAGACTGATCCAGGGTAACACGCAAAATTTGTCTTGTGGTAAGTTCATTTCAATGCAGCCAATTCTGGAAGTACATGCAGGATGTTTTCATTTCGAATACTATCTAGTTCATGCGTTTTACGCCAGAAAGTATCAATTAAATGAGTATTGTCTGTTGCGTTCATAAACGTAATGGCTGATTCAAAGCCCTGTGTGGCACGATTTAAATGATCCTGACTGTGAAGCCATTGAATATGACTCTGATACAGTGCTGTGAGCGTTTGTTTATATTCAGCTGGTGCAATGTCTATTCTATAGTGAGCAGGATCTTGCAAGATGTTTACATTCAGGTCCTGTGCGCGGATCAAGCCCTTTTGCACCCAATCACGATGGAAATCAGGCAGGTGCCGGGCATTCATAATGCTCAAGGTAGGCGAAATATAGAAATCCACTTCTGGGCACACACGCAACATATCACGTCTGTTCTGCTCTACCACAGCCCAGTCTGTGCCTTTTCTAATGTATTCGCCACGGCGGCCAGAATCGTCTAGACTTGCACCTACTGCCACTGATCGAAATTGTCGCCAATATTCAAATACTGAACGGCCTCGCAGATCAGTGTGCGTGAAGTTTGTGTTGTAGATCAGTCGCACATCAAAGCGTTTGCGACGGACCAGCTCATCTAGAATACTATAGTGTTCTTGCATCAACAAGGGTTCGCCTCCGGCAAAGTAGATTTGTTCTACATAGTCTAAATGGGGCTCTAGCTGTGACCACATGTCTTCAGGTGTTCGCCCTGCATAGTTAAGCACACTATTGGCCAATTTCCATTCCGGACCTGCTATTCGAGCTTGATCTTGATACCATTGTGAACTAAAGATATGCCCACAACTACGACATTTAAGATTACACAAGTTACTGAAGCGTATGTCCCAGTATGTTAATTCCATCTTTTGTACAGAGCCGTCCGCCTGTGTGGCCGAGACCCGTGCTATGTGATGCCCGTGATGTTTGTTAGCTGATTGTCGCCCTGAAAAGAAACCCGACGCTTCTTGTTCATAACAACGTGCGCAAGCAGATAGTCGACGACCCGCTAACATACCCTGTCTTAACTCACGCATGGGCAGATCATTCCATATAGACTCTAGAGTATGTTCACGTGCATCGCCTATTGAATCAGCCATTTCTGCATGACAACAAGGATAAACAGCCCCTGTGGGATAAGTGTGTATGTGTATCCATGGATATATGCAGAATGATCGGTTGTTTAACAGTAGGTCCCGCTGTGTGTGTGTTAGGTCTGCTGGTGCCAGCCGCAGCGGTAGTGGTGAATTATAGTTGTAGGGATTGTTCATACAAGGGAATAGAAATAAAGATTGAGATCTTTATGAGGTCGAGACAAAAGTGGCAAAACCGCTAAAAACCGCAGACCTCGACTGACAGTAGCCTTCCTGCCGTGTGTGCGCAGCCTCTAACCGTGTCATACGGCGGGCGCCGCCAGGTTACTGTACCACACCGCCAGCTCGGGAAAGGCAGATTCAAAGTTCAAGCCTCTTCTGGCATCATACTGTGTGTAAAATGATTTAAAGTCTTTTCTCAGGGTCTCAAGCTCAAAAGATTCTGAATGCGGTGTTTTTACCACGTCCAGATAGTCCACTAGTCTTTGCAAATGATTGCGCTCGTGCTCGTGCAGTGAGTGTGTGTGTGCGGCTGCCCAGTCACGCAGCACCTGACTGTAGTGTGTGCGAATCGAATTGGGTAGCACTAGCGGACTCTGAAATGATGGAAATCTCAGGATATTCAATGTAAAACTCACGGCCGACACGCCGTGGTCCCGGCGCCAATTTACTATGCATTCCAGCAGCCTTGTCAAGGTGGTCAAGCACAGTGCATTAATGGTTGCCATCACATGCACACAGCGAAATTGGCCTGAATCCAGCAAGCGTTCTACATTGCGCACCCATGCGTCCCAGATCAGCCCTGAGCGTATGTATTCAGCTGCCAGCCCCACTGCTTCATTACTGGTGTATAGGTCGATTGCCATTCCTTGCGTGGAGTCAAGCAGTCGGTCAATGTCAACGTCGGTTCCCAGGTTACTATTGATAGCCAACCTTGTGCTACTACGTCCCTGGTTGTCTCGAAACCAGTCAATGAGTCGCCAGGTATGGTGGGACATGAGCGGCTCTCCTCCGGTAATTCTAAGTTCTGTGAGGGTATGATGTAGATCTGTTTCCCACCATGCAAAAAATGCATCAACATAGGGATTAGATTCCGTGATCTTAAACAACTGAGCACTATCATGGGTGTGGGTAAAGTGATTGCGCCCGTCACTCGCAAGATCTTGATAGGGTCCATTATTGCGTATGTCCTTGACCCAAGTTGTGCTAAAAGCAGGGTTGCAGTAAGAGCAAGCAAATTGACAAGTACGATCAAAAGCAATTTCCAATGTACGGAGATTGACATCGGCGTCGGGTGCAGTAACAAATGCTTCATCTAGTGCCTCTCGAGGATATATCCGTGACTTGTACACACGGTCGCTTACAGCGTCCCGGCCCATGTCTTCAATCTTCCAACAATACTCACAGCCAGGGGGACGCTCCCCCCGGAGCATCCGGCGACGATCCTCTTTCTTTTGAACAGTGTTGTGCAGTAGCCTGGGATTGGCACGAACTTGATCCGCATCCACCTGGTGAGCCGGCGGGTGATGGCAACTTGTGGTCTGCCCCGACCCCAGCCATATGGTAGCGTTGTACCACTTGGCTGCACAAAAGCTGGGGGAAATGGGGTCTAGTATCTGTTGTTTATAGTCAAGATCAGTCATTAAATTAGTATAGCACACTGTGTGCGGTGATGTCAATGTATTTAAGAAATAAATATTGGATCAGAAATGATTTGCAAAAAACTTCGGTACCCACCAGTTGCATAAGCTACAATATACAGGCTGGTGTAATGTGGGCTACTCCTGGAGAGAACACATGCCCAGCAAAAATTTTTTTGCGCAAAATTTTTCTCGATCTACAGCTGCAGCTCCAGGTTCCAGTGTTTACTGATCCAGAACCAAAATCTTGCACTAAATTCAGACTGCAAGCTCACATGTAGTTCACGCAACTGCTGCTGATTGTGCTCACACACACTTCTACAAGCCTGCACAAATGCCCCCAGGTCCTGATCACACAGATCTTGCACAGTGAGTAGCACACGCTGCCACCGGTCCTGATCGTTCTCAACTGTGTCATAGCTTTCATCTATCACGTGACCAAATGTTTGAAACCCCAAGTCACGTAGGTCACGCAGATAGCCACGATTGGCCACTACTATCCACGGGTGTGCCTGGGCCAGACATTTGGCTATTTTTTCGGTCCTGAAACTGTGATCACCCTGGGCCACAGTTTCTGTTACCAGACTAAAGGCACTGTCACGATATGCTGCAGGGTTGATGTAAATTTCACCCCATTTGCCCCCAAACAGCTGATTCTTCACAAAACCCTGCTGATCCACCTGCATGAATGGTCTATATTCTGCCACTTCGTACTGGGGTGGTAACACACGTATTGTTCCCATGTGGCTGTCCAAGCAGGTGTACAAGGCTCGCGCCAGCAACCCACGTGATTGCAGTTGATTCAACATCCAGCGACGATGTGGTCTTGAGCGACCATTAAGCATGAGAAAATCATAGGGTTTCTCAGCTGAACCAAAGTTTTCTTCAGCTTGCAGTGCTGCCACACAGTTTTCTTGATATCTAAGGGGTTGTGTGAGAAAATGATCATACAACAGCTGCTGGTTCACACCGCACACAGTACCACCCACCACGCATGGCAATTGCCCGCTTGACACCAGATCTTCCACGCCATACCAGCGAACATGTTGTTCAAATGTCGTTGCCCCTTCTGCTGGATTTGAAAATATCACCCGTTGACCCTGCTGAATCAGTTCACGCAAGCGGTCCACATGCAGTCGCAGTTGTTCACGACCCACCACTAGCACATGCTCAGTATTTTGTGGGATTCGGTCAAATTCATAATAGTGTTGTGTGGCTTGCCAACCCTGGGGCACCTGGTTCAGCATGCCCGCAAGTTCACAGTAGTGATCCACCCACAACATCATGTGCAGTATCCTGGCATTATTTTCCGGCGGTGCGCTGCTGCGCTGCTGCGCTTCGCGCTGAAAAGGCGTTAGAATTGGGCGCCACCATCATTTTCGGTTCATGCCCTCACACCTGGCCCACCAGTCACGCATTTCGGGGAAAGTTTGTAAAAAATCAGTGCCTCTGCGGCGATCGTGCTCTGAGAAGAATCTATAAAAGTCAGCTTGTGCAACAGCATGATCTTGAGTTTGAGCACTGCGCATCCAGGCAATGTCTCGGTCTAGTCTTGCCACTTCGTAGTCTTTGAATCCATGATACAAGTTATCACTTGTTGTGAGATTTTGACTCATCCAATCACGAACTGACTGCAGTTTCTGCACGTAGGGTTCAGGAAGTATCTGCAGACTCTGCCATGCAGGTTCACGAAGCACAGGCGTGTCAAACCACACACGTTGATATGTTCGGCTGTGTTTTTGACGCAGTTCCAGTATGCCCTCCAACAATTGTTGCAGACTGCTCACTGACAGATTGTTCATTGTTATAATGAACGTTAGACTATTGTAGGAGGGCACTTGAGTCAAGTATTGATCCACACGTGACCACACTAGATCAAACGTCATGCCGTGGCGCATGTATTCGGCTTGCGAGCCCCATCCATCTAGGCTCACATACTGCATGAAATGTTCTATGCGTCCATCGCAAATGGTTTTTACCGCGGACATGTACTTGTCAAACAGGCCTTGTTCAACACTAAAGTTTGATGTAACATTCAAGTGCAGTTTCTTGCTGGGATTCTCAATCACATGATCAAATACTCGATAGGTATTACGATCCATTAGTGGCTCACCACCGGTCATGCGGAAGTGTTCCAGCGCAGGATACAGCGTGGGCCACCAGGACCAAAATGCGTCTACATAGGGATTAGACTCTCGAGCAGGAATAATGCGCCTGTTGCCGGTAAAGTGATCCATGCTGTTGTGCGGAGTACTGGTAGCATAAGGCCCCATTCTTTGGGATTCATCTGCCCAAGAGCTCGAAAATTGAGGACTACAATAACTACACCGCAAATTACAAGCATTATTAAAATTAACTTCAACGTAACTAGGTACAACATCTTCGGTTCCTGTACTATTTTTTATTTGTTCAAAATCCACAGCGGCCCAGGGCTCTCCAGATCTATAATGCCTGTCGCTGAGTTTGCCCTGATCTTCCATGTTCCAGCAGTAGGAGCACTCTGTGGGACGTTGACCCTGTAACATTATTTGACGTTGATGTTTTTTATGCTCTGTATTGTGAAGCAAACTGGGATTGATTTTTATTGCTTCTGGATCGATGGCATGCAGTGGGGGATGATAACAAGAGTTGTTTAGTCCTGTGGGCAGATGTAAAGAGACTTGTTTCCACTTGGCCAAGCACAATGCATGACCCAATCGATCTTTCATTTGTTCGGCAGAGCCCATAAACTTACTTTTGTTGCTCATACTCTTTGTATAAATCTATAACTGGTGCAGTTGGTCCATGATTCACAAAACAATCCCAGGCTAGATCAAATAGATGATCAGATGTATCCAACTCTTTACGCATCACTTGACCAAACTCAGTACAGTCTGTGTCAATGTCAATCACTGTGCCAATATTCCAATCCACTGGATATTCTGCATAATAATTATGGTGCCACACAATCATGTCAAACATTTGCCCAACCTGGTCTTGTATTGTGTGTTTGTTATACAAGTACTTCATAACCGCCCGCCATTCTCTGCACAACGATTTTTTAAAATCGGCTTTGATTTTTACAACTTCGTGTTTAGGAAAAAACCTTTTGAGTAAGGTATCGTTCAAAGTATGTGTTTTTTTTATCAACACCGAACTAACTTTTTTTTGTGGTAGATCAAATGTTAGATAATTTGGGTATTCTAAACACACAAACTCAGACTGATGCATGTGAACACCCGGGTTATCAATTGGTAATTTTTTTAAAAATAAACCATAACGATGTCCGCCTGATCCAGGATAGTGTGCAATTATCATTTTTTACGCAAGGAAAAATACACAATATCAATGTCAAACAGTTGATCCTCACAGACTAGTCCGTTTTGTTCAAACTGTTGACTTATTTTGTCAATGATATCATTGTAAGTATGCTCGAGACGGTGAAAAAATAACACAGTAATCGGCAATGCTACAATGATTCTATGTTGACTTCGATTTGAAACATGTACCACAGTGTCCACAGCCTCTGACCAATTTTTATATTTGAACTCTGAGATGCCACAAAGAATCAAGTTGTCAAACTTTGCGTTGCTGGGCAAATCAATAATTGAGCGTAAGAATGATATTGCTTGTGTTTTTTTTATAAGATGCTCAAAGATTGTTAGTTCATACACACAGTCAACATTGATTTTTAACGCCCAAGGAAAACTGTCTACACTTAGTATTGAGCCAGAAACCAATGAATCTTTTACAAATGTCAAAACGTGCGGACTAATTTTACGAAATCTCAGCAAAGGATGGGCGGCCTTGTATTGTTGTCTACTTAACTTTCTTTTGTAGTTGGTCATGTGTTTTTTCCAAAATACATATTGGTTGTAGGATGAGCAAAATTATAACTGTGTCCTAAATCTAAAATATTGTGTCTACTGATTTCTATCAATCCAATGTCTGTTACAAAATCTGCCAGAAGATTCATGAGATCTCTATCATAGTCTATAGTCAGATTGTGCCAAGTTTTGTCGGTGGTCACCAGGTACTTGTTTATAGCAATATACATCCAGTCCGGGTTGTGCAATGACACGCATCTAGCAATGTCAGAAAGAATGTTTTCAAATTTCATTCCCAGCCGGTTGGCTATTATCACCAGTAGCCCACCAGAATCTGACGTGTTAAACTCACAGTTTGGAAGTGCTGTTTTTAAATAATCTAGGCTAGAATCTCCTGCCAAAGTCAGACTTGTTATATTGTTTTTCAGCACAAAATCTAAAAGTTTTTTTTCCTGTGGAATAACAAATCCTGCATCTTGCGCTTGTATCTGTTGTTGACGCCAACTATCATTGTTCCAATTATGCATGTTATTTTTGATTGTTTAAATTTTTAATAATAGACGTGTATGTTATGAACTTGTTTTTTTGATTGGTAATATCAGTCAATATGCGCAGGCATTCTCTATGTTCAGGATGTGACGGCATTAGAATACTATTGTCAAGATAAGTTCCGTTAGCAATGGTCCAGGTATCAGGGGTTTGTACTGTATCATAATTCCAGGTTCCCCAGTCATCCAGTTGATGTATACAACCTGCAAAATTATACTTGCGACATAATTCTACAAAATTATATAAATCTTTATAGTTATTTTTTTGAACAGCAAAATTTAATGTTACCAAATGATTTTTGTTATTTTCAGTTAAAAAATCAAAATTGTCCATTAGTACGTCCCATTGGCCTCCTCGACGAACTTGCTTATAAACTGTTGCACTGCCTGCATCTACACTAATACTAAAAATTTCTATGTGCGATAATAGTTGACTGTTGGCCAACTGTTTTCGTATCAGCAGTCCATTGGTGATTAAACGAAATTTATGTGTGTCTTGGGGAACAAAATTTTTAAACAATGGTCTAATAACTTGACTGGCAAACGGATCACCATTACCAGACAGTGTGATTTGTATAGGGTGTTGGAATTTTTTTAACCAACCTAATATAGTTAACATGTCCTGTTTTTTCTTGTCAAAATCAGCACCGCTGGTATGCATGATAGTATCTCTACGACAACTAGGACAATGTAGGTTGCAACTTTCGTCTATGTTAATTGCCAACTCATATATTGGTCGAAATATGTTCCTGTCACGTATGCCACAATGTTCTACTGCGCACCAGGTAAATTTTCCCGAGTCTACATCTTGTTGAAGTACCTTTGCTATAGCACTGTTCCAAACTGCCTCCAAGGTATCAAAATCCTGCACTTGCCCCACTGGAATTGGAAGATATCCATCACAACTACACACAAAACAATTTGATTTGAGATCTACTACCAAGGCACGATGCGGGGTATTACAATTAAATGTAACAGGAACCCCAGCGTCTTTACCTCGGGGCAAAGACTTCAGTTTATATTCATATGCTGGATCAAGATCATTCATCATTGTGTATCAGCACGTAGTCTTTGAATTCAACAAATTCTCTATAGTTGTTGCTGGCATGTAACTGTTGACGTTCAAACTTGAATATAGAACCTGTGTGCCATTCTGCTACACCGTCTAGTTGTAAAAAATCCACAATTGAAGGTTGGCCCATCCAACAATTTCTCAAATCAAATTTGTTAGAGATTCGCGGCTGTGGTTGAAAACTTTTGAGATCAGTTTGAAAACGTTGGAATATTGCATTTAATCCTGACTGTGCTATTGCAGTTTCTTTCCATACCAAGGTCTTAATCCTTTGATCAAATGTCAAAGGTATCATTATGGTATGCCCTCGACAATCTCTTTCATCAGTATCGGTGTGTATTCCAACAGGGTAAACAGATCTTGAAAATATTATGGGAATCGAGTCTTTCAATGGATTTGGTAAAATCCTATTGACTATGCTCCTAACCAACTCTGCCACTGGGTATGAATTTATACTGACTCGCTCTTGTTGTATTAGTGACTCGGATTTGGAATTGTACAGTTCATGTATTTCGTCTGGATTAGTTAAGAGATAGGTATCATTGAATTCAACTCGGGCTTTTAACTCAGCAAACTCTTGTTGCAGGTGTGCTATTTCTTCGGCTGTGACTGCATTTTCAAAAACAGTCAGCATTACCAACCCTCCTGCTGACGGATAACATCTATCTCACGTGTCATAACGCCACGATTGTGCCAGTTTGAACGATAGTGATATTTGAAAAAACTACTTTGTTCTGACTCTAATATTGCCATGGGCAAATCTAATTGGGTGCCCAATTCAGGTCCCAGTTGATTGCTTAAAAGTCTCGGTTGGGAATCTTTCACTGTCGACCATAATTCTGCCAGAGCGGAAAAATCTTGAACCAGTGTGTAGTCCCAGGCAGTGAGCATAGTCATGTAAGTTCCTTGACGTGCACCAGCTATACACCATTCTCCATGTTCTGCATCTGCACCCACATTGTGCCATATGGTCAAATGGTCAAGGTTGCGTAGTACCTGTTTTTTAAATTCATCCAGGGTGGGCCTACGACCACGCTGTAAACACATTTTGACCCCTTCACGAAACCCGGCACGCCAAGCATGGAATGGTGATTGATTGGGATAGGTAGTAGAATAGCAGTCGTGCATGGGCCAGTATAGCGTATCAAAACAAAACTCTACTACAGTTTCGTCACGGCCGTCGGTGTTCTCGTGTGTGCGCATGTTGATCACATGCTCACGTGTCCATGATGAAAGTCCACCGTTGCCGTACATGAGTCCGTTCACATGATTACGTGCTCGCCATCGGAACACAGCCCGCTCATGTTCAGTTGTGGGAAAATCAAGTGTTTGATTAAAAAATGCTGGATCCGGGATATTATCTCCATCAACAAGGATAAATCGTTCCGTGTTACTTGTCCGGGCTGCGGCTTTGTGTGCCGCATCACTTCCTAGTACACCATCCACACGTTTGGCCCAAGGCACCATGTTTTTAATCCGGATCCAATATTGTTCTTTTTCGGGTTCATCATATGATAGATAAATGCAGTCTAGATCTGCTATGTCAATCGAATTCATGTGTTTTCATACTCCATGGTTGGTGTGGTTCAGTCAACGGCACCACTATGGCCACGTTGTTGGGATGACAAGGTGTACCCGAGTCTGCAGGTGCCAGTTTACGCACAGCTGATTTCAGTTCTATTAGACGACCTGCTTGTACTCGAACATTGAATGGTGCTCGTGCATAAGTTTCAGCATCAACGTCAATGTATGTACCAGGTAAATCTTCCATACTGTAGATTATTGGTTCACCTGACGCATTGTAGTACAAGCGCCACGACACCGGTGGAGGTTCCGGCATGGCATGCAAGATGGCCCAGAATTCTTCAGCGTTCATGGCGCCAATTCTTTACGTTGTAGTGAAATGCGCCACGTTGCATCACTGTATTCACTCGCAGTTCATAGTCACGATATTCGCAGATCAGTTCATCTACCCAAGGATCTCGCTTGGCGGCAATAATGTGTCGCTTCATGTGTATGATTGTGGGATAACTGGCAAACGGCATGGTACAAGTTTCTGGGCCAACAATGGTAGCCGCAATGGCATACACCACATCAGTCGACGGCGCATCTTCAGGGAACTTCAGCATGGTACGATATTGCGGCCAGTTTTCAAATATGTTGCGCACTGTCAAAAAGAATTCCTTGGCTGTTTGACTCAAGCGCCAATACGTTATAGCATTGTACACGTCCGGCAGGTTGTTGGCATCAAACACTTGGCGATAGTGCCTAGACTTGGCTCGCTGATCTTTCCAGTCTCTACAGCCAGTAGATACCACCACATCACGATGACGCAACAGGTTCCACCAGTGATCAACAGGGCTGGTGATCAACATGTCTGCTTCTAGTTTGATTGTTTCACGAAATGGTGTGGCGTAGAACACTTGCCAGTCATTGGCATAGGGATTTGCTGTGTCGATAGGAAACGGAAACTCACGCACATGATCAAACAGATGATCTGGTTCACGGACTTCATTGGTTAACAAACAGATCCGTGCGCTAGGATGCCAGTACTTGATGGTCTTGGCCAAGGTCTCACTGCAATTCACATAGTCTGTGTTGGCAGTATTGGTTGCTACTATTAGGTAGCCTTGTTCCTCAACAGGTTTCAATTATTTTCTCCAAGTGACTCTTGCCCATGGCATGAAAGTCTTGATGGTGTATAGTGGTCCAACGTGGTCGTTTGTCTTGATCCACATAATCTATTCTGTAACAATCTTTGCTGGTTCTGGTCACTGTGTGTTCAGGTGTGATGCTGGCCAGAGCCCAGGGTATGCTGTTGTATTCTAGCGTTTGTCCATTTACAATATTTAAGGCTATGCTTAGTGCATGATCATTGCGATAGGTGGAACTCACAATCTGATACAAATCTTTATAGTGTCGCCAATTGGCTCGAATCATTTGCATACAGTCAAATATCAATCGAGCATGAGTGCTCTTCTGAAACATCATCACAGTGGCCCAGGACATGGGTATCTTGTACTCGCCGTACTCATTGAGTTCTGCAAAGTTGTCTTGGCCGGTAATATCATAAGCCGAGGCATGTGCCAAAAACTCTTGATTGCTGTTTAATACTGTCTTTAACTGATCACTGGCCACAACATAGTCTGCATCTAGTACCAGGGTTTGATCCCAAGGACTAAGAGCATAGGCATCAGTTCTACCTGCGTTGTGCCATGTAACAGTTGCCGCATAATCCTCAAACCAACGTGTTCCTCCTGCATCAGATACGGCGCCGATGACTTGATCAAAGCCTCGAAGTCGCGGATCTTCGGGTGGGGCATCAGTGACCACGGCGGTAGGTATGTTGAGGTGCCTACGAATGTTTCTAGCACTCCATGAAGCCATAGCAACGTAGTTGGTTGATTCATTGTCAAAAGCAAATATTAATGCGCCTGTAGTCATCGGTTCTTGTTGAGGTTTTCATGTTCCACACGCCAAGCATTCATTTTTTCTTGCCAGCGAGCATGTGATAGAGCAAACAATTCTGGAACGTTCACACGCACAGGAGTTTCGTACAAGTCTAGTAGTACAACGTCTGTATCTTGGGCACAAGCCAACAACACACATTGTAATTCAGGTCCGGCTCGCCACATGCCGCCTGCATGAGCAAACAACATCCGGGCTTCGTATTTTTCTTTCAGGGTGCGTCGTGCGGCCGCATGATCGAATCTAGCCCGTGCATGGGCCACAAGTTTTTCAGTTTCCATAGATTTATTATACAAGAAAAAGAGGTAGAAGTCTACCTCTTGTGCGGGAGTTCTACCGATTAGGCTACACT
>Ga0181347_1000082_pt1 | contig 27866 bp, 24 predicted proteins | sample Su13VDMM110SN_FD_130102 | JGI IMG/M metagenome (GOLD analysis project Ga0181347, IMG submission 130102) | Freshwater viral communities from Lake Michigan, USA - Su13.VD.MM110.S.N | ecosystem: Environmental > Aquatic > Freshwater > Lake | place: USA: Michigan | collected 2013-07-16
GAAATCTGTTGGTGATTTGGCCATGGACTATTATGACACGACCGGAACCAAGCGTACGCTGTTGACGTGGGATTACACGCAGTCGCCTTTGTTGACAGGTTTGAAATTTGGTACGCAGTGGGCTCAGACACAGGTCGCACCGACTTACGGAACAACGGTTAATATCGACGCTTCTTTGGGCTCGTTCTTTACCGTTACAGCAACCAATTCCACCGCGTTTTTGATTGCCGCGCCGACCAATGGGCAGGAAGGCCAGACCATTACTATCCGGGTGCGGAATACATCAGGCGGCGCTTTGGGCGCCATTTCTTGGGCTTCGGCCTATAAGAAAGCTGCGTTTACGGCGCCTGCAAACGGCTTCAGCCGGGCAATTACGTTTGAGTATATCGGCGCATTTACGTGGGTCGAGACTAGCCAAACTTCCGCAGACATCCCTAATTGAGTTGAGGCAACACCATGGCCGATAAAAAGATTTCCCAGCTGACCGGCGCAACGACGCCGCTTGCAGGCACCGAAGAAGTGCCGCTGGTTCAAAGCAGCACCACAAAAAAAGCTACTGTTGCTAATCTTACGGCTGGCCGAGCAGTCAGCATGGAGAGTCTTGGACTTGGGGGCACAGCCCCAGTTTCTTATGCGGCTATTGAATGGGGGCCATCCGCTGCTGTCACTTACGGTGTTGAACTAACACCACTTTTGAACGCTAACACAACTAACGTTCAAATGTTTCGCGCGCGCCCCCGCGCGACTGCCAATACACACACGGATGTAACGGCTTATTATGCTGGACTTGACGGTCTTGCCAGCTCGTCCACGACAACGACGGCGTACGGTCTTCGCGTTACAAGTCCGACTGGCGGCGTCACTAACCTTTACGGCATTCATTCTGCTATTACGTCTGGGGCCGGGCGCTACCACATTTATTTGAACACTGACGCGAATAGTTACACAGCAGGCAATTGGCAATTTGCTGCTGGCAAGGGCATCGACTTCAGCGCAAATTCCAGTGCCGCAGGTATGACCTCCGAGTTGCTGAACGACTACGAAGAAGGAACGTGGACGCCGGTCCTTAACAGCTTTACATCTACAAACACGCCTACCGTAGGCGGCGTATACACTAAAGTTGGTAGGTTAGTAACGGTCACATGTAACATTTACGAATTGGCAATTGGCGATATATCCACAACGTCAGCGTCTTTTATCTCTGGTTTGCCATTTACCGCATCAGGAACTGCTTATGGCTACTCAGCAAACATGACTACCAATGCAGGTTCAGGTTCACCCTCAAATGGGTATGTTACTGGTGCAAGCATATATCCCGGTACGTCTGCCGGGTCAGCAATCAAGTATGTCACCGCTTCGTATTTTGTTTAAGGATTAATCATGTCGCTGACCAAAGCCACTTACAGCATGATTGACGGTGCGCCTGTCAACGTATTAGATTTTGGTGCAGACCCAACTGGCGCAACAGACTCAACAACCGCCATTCAAGCAGCAATTAATTTTGCTATTGCTAATAGAAAATCACTGCCCGGTATGGTAACTGGATTTAGTGCTCCAGAAGTTCATTTTTCTGAAGGCTCAATTTATAAAGTTACTGGTAACATTTCTGTCGGAACAGGTATAAAACTGTTTGGAAACAAAGCTATTATTACAAGCGGCACATATCCGTACCCCCAGATAAATCCTCTTTTTACTAATGTAGGCCCTGAGTCCACCATCGACGGATTTGTAACATTTGGATTTACCAATGTTGTCATGATTTCAACTGCCAACGTGGATGCTGTTCTCATTGAAATTAAAAATTGTGAAATTCAAGAGTGGTCTGGATACGCTATTTTTGTCGATAATAATAGCGCATCAACGCTGTTAAAAATTAACAACAATAAGTTCTACGCAAGAGTTGCAGGTGCGTGGGTCCTAAAAAACGAATGCGATGTTTGTTTGTTTGACGACAATTGGGTTCAAGGCCCATGCGATACGTTTTTCTGGAACACAAAACAGCTTTACGTTCGTGGAATGTTTGGTGTCCCAACAGCATCAACGTCTAACAGCCGTTGGATTTACAACGAAGGAACCCAACTAACTTGTCGGGACTCGCGTTTTGGCGGTGAAGCAGGCGCACGAACAATTGTTGACCAGATCACAGGTCCGGGCGGTACAAACGCAACAAAGCTGGTCGTAGAAAATTGTGAGGTATGGTCAACAGGATTTCCTCTCATTCGGTTCAACGACATCCCAGATGTTTTTGCGTTTACTAGAAATTACGGGTTCAATGGCGCGTATCCGTTCCAGTTCAATACAATCCCTTCAGCAACAAAGAACGCGTTTGGCTCCAGAAACACATGGACTGTTGGAGAAAACGAATACGTCGAAATTGGAGGATTGAGATCGTCTAGTGAGGACGTTACAGCCAACAACAAATCTGTAGTGATTGAGAATGTTCGCGCTGCACTAGGAACTGAGACATTTACATCATCTGCCGTTGTTCGCAACATTCTCCATACAGAGGTTGGTTTCGGTAATGCGGGTTCAATAACTGCTGGAATGACAACATCAACCTCGACAGATTTTTTTGGGGCGACTGTTCAAACAGTAAACGGCATCAATGGAACTTCTCAATTTAACACTAATTGGACAACACTACTCTCAGGTCTTGCTGCTGGTTCTTACACCATGCTTGTCAACATTGCGGTTAATTCAGGGGCTTCTGTGCTGTTGACGCTGAATGCTGGCAACAATATTAGAACCGAAAACCTAACGCTGGGCAAATACACACTTGCGGTGCCATTTTACTTTGATGGAACAAATGCCACTGTTTGTGGGTACGCTGTCAAAAACATTTGCGCGGGTACACAAATTGCACATGGCGGTCTGCGGATTGTTGCCGGAACTGCGGATGGGTACAAGAAATGGAACACGGAATGCTTGGGAACTGCTATACCTACTTCTGGATACTGGAGACTTGGAGATAGGGTGATTAATTCAGCGCCTACAGTCTTACAGCCTAAAGCATGGGTTTGTACCGCTGCTGGAACTGTAGGCACTTGGGTTTCTGAAGGTAACTTGTAAACTAATAGGAGACTAAAATGGCACTGGAAAAAGTAATCGTTGTAGACCTGATCGAAGTCACGGAAAATGGCTGCATTCAGGTCCGCACCAAAACGGCAATTGTTGAGGACGGTCAGCAGATCAGCGGCTCGTTCCACCGCCATGTTGTTGCGCCCGGCGACAATTACGCCAGCGAAGACCCGCGCGTGCAGGCAATCTGTGCTGCTACCCATACACCTGAAGTTATTGCGGCATATCAGGCTTCCCTGCAGCCGCCTGTCTGATATAATACACTATGCTTTGCGGAGGTTAGATCGTGACGACAGACGGCTGGCATCTCGATAAGAAGGTTCCGATCACTATCATCGTGGCGCTGGCCTTGCAGACGCTTGGGTTTATCTATGTCGGTACGGCGTGGAAGACCGAGATTGATTTCAGGGTCAACAACCTTGAGCAACTGAACGAGGACAGCAAATCGCAGGAAGGCCGGATTATCGCAGTAGAACAACAACTTAACTACATAACCGAATCCCTGAAGCGGATTGAAGCTAAGCTGGAAAGCACCATTGGTAATGGCCAGAAGTAAGACCAATTGGATCGTCATCCACTGCAGCGCAACGCGCGGGTCGCAGAACTTTACGGCGGCTGACATTCGCCGCTGGCACCTCGACAAGGGCTGGAAGGACATTGGCTACCACTATGTGATCCGCCGGGACGGTACTGTCGAACCCGGACGGGCTGAAAACGCCATTGGCTCCCACGTTCAGGGGCACAACGCCGACAGTATCGGTGTCTGTATGGTCGGCGGCATTGACGACAAGACATGGAAGCCAGCAGACAACTTCACGCCAGCTCAGTGGCGGTCTCTTAGAACACTTGTAGAACGCTTGGTAAAGAAGTATCCTAGCGCCAAAGTTCTCGGGCACAGGGATTTTCCCGGTGTCCAGAAAGCATGTCCGTCCTTCGCGGCCAAAGTCTGGGCCAAGAAGAATGGTTTTCCTATCTAGCTAGCCACAGGAGACTAAAATATGTTTACACAAATTGATAAAGCGCTGGTCGCCGCCATCATGGGCATCCTGTTCATCGTGCAGACCTTCTCGGGCATCAATCTTTCGTGGCTGAGCCACGATACGGTATCTACCGTCATCGGCCTGCTCACCCCGGTGTTGGTCTGGGCGGTGCCGAACAAGAAGCCTGCTTGATGACATGGCAGGAAGCTGCAGCAACCATTGTTATACTCCTCGGCCTTGGGGCCGGAGCGTATCTGGTTGCGCAGCGGCCTGCTTTTTGGATCGAGTTTGGCTCTCGTTCTTTAACGGCATTATGGCCACATATCTGGAAATATGTTTCCAGACGGAACAGCCCAGAAGTCGAAGCCAAGATGCACGAGTGCTACCGGCGCGGCGGGACATGGGACAATTTTCGAAAGAAATGCAGGGATAAATAAATGGCCGGACTTACACTTCTTCGCGTTGTGAGCGGTGATGACCTTGCAAAACAGGAACGCGCCCAGCTTCAATCCGAGATGGAAGCACGTCAGCAGAACCCGGTTATTCTGGGGCTGGCTGCCCATCTCCGCACCTGCTGGGACGCCGCCCGCATGGCGAAAGACCCTATCAACGACATCATGCTCAAGGCTTTGCGCCAGCGTAATGGCGAGTATGAGCCTGATAAGATGAACGCTATCCGCGCTCAGGGTGGTTCTGAAGTTTACATGATGCTCACCGAGATCAAGTGCCGTGCGGCTGAGAGCTGGCTTCGCGACATCTTGATGGATGATGGCACGCCCCCGTGGGATATGCAGCCGACGCCCGAACCTGACCTGTCGCCCTCTCAGATGGATGAGCTGAAACAGGCGTTTGCTGAGCAGGTGATGATCACTATCCAGCAGACATCGCAGGCTCCAACCAAAACCGACATGCTGGAACTGCGTGAAGTCGTTGCCCAGCAGTTCAGGTTCAAGGTGCTGCAGGCTGCCCAGAACCGCGCGGACAAGATGAAAATCCGCATCGAGGACCAGCTCGCGCAGGGCGGCTGGGCGGATGCGTTCAATGAGTTTTTGACTGATCTGGTGACGTTCCCGTGCGCCTTCGTCAAGGGGCCCATCGTCCGCCGCCAGCGGTTCCTGAAGTGGGTTTCCGACCAGAATGGCCGCACCGCCGTAGAGCAGGGCGAACGTATCGCGCCTGAGTTCGAGCGTGTCAGCCCGTTCAATATGTATCCCGAGCCGGGCATCACCCGGATCAACGACGGCTATATGTTCGAGCACCATCAGTTGACCCGGCAGGCTCTGGCCGATCTTATCGGCGTTCCGGGCTACGACGAGCAGGCTATCCGTAAGGCTCTGGAAAATGGGCCGGATGCTTCGTTCGTGTTCGAGCCGACCGAATATGCCCGTGAGGAAGAGGAACGCAAGTTCTACACCGAGATGCGCCCAACCGATGTGTTCGACGCGCTTGAGTTCTGGGGCAAGGTATCCGGCAAAATGCTTCAAGAGTGGGGCATGACGGAAGCCGAAGTTCCCGATGACGCCAAGGAATACGACGCCAACGTGTGGGTAATCGGCACCCTCGTCATCAAGGCCGTGCTGAACTATGACCCGCTGGGTGAGAAGCCTTACGCCAAGACATCGTTCATCAAGACGCCCGGTTCGTTCTGGGGCCGGGCCATTCCGGAGATCATCGAAGACCTGCAGAATATCTGTAACGCAGCCGCCCGCGCACTGGTCAACAACATGGGCATCGCGTCTGGACCGCAGGTCGAGGTAAACCTTGAGCGCATCCCGCCGAACGAGGACATCACGCAGATGCACCCGTGGAAAATCTGGCAGGTGCTTAATGATCCGCTGGGTAGCTCTGCCCCGGCAGTCCGGTTCAACCAGCCGAATGATAACTCGTCCACGTTGATGGCGGTTTACGAGCGGTTCAGCCGTCTGGCCGACGACCACTCCGGTATCCCTTCGTATATTTACGGAGATACGGACGTTCAGGGTGCTGGTCGTACGGCTTCGGGCCTCTCCATGCTCATGGGTTCTGCGGGTAAGGGCATCCGTCAGGTGGTCATGCACATTGATCACGATGTCGTGAAGCCGATTGTCCAGCGGCAGTTTGTTTACAACATGCGCTACGACGACGATGAGAACATCAAGGGTGATGCGCAGGTCATTCCGCGCGGCGCTGTAAATCTTGCCGTTAAGGAAACCACGAACGTCCGCCGTGTCGAGTTCCTGAACGCTACCGCCAACGAGATTGACATGGGCATCATGGGCCCGGATGGCCGCGCTGCCATCCTCCGCGAGATCGCCAAAGGTCTGCAGATGCCGGTTGACGAGATCATCCCGTCTCGTGAGAACATGGCAACCAAGAAGAAGGCCATGGAGAAGCAGGCTGCCGTCGAGATGGCGATGCAGCCTCCGCAGATACCCGGTCAGGCTCCCGGCGCGGAGACCATGGATGTTGGCGGTGCCCCCGCTGGCGGCATGAACCTCGTGACTAACCAGCAGACTGGCCGATGATCCGCCCTGATCCGGAGATTGTCGCACGGCTTGCGAATATTGCAACGCACAATAAAGAATTTGTGCAGTGGCTCAATAACTGGCGTCAGCACGAACTCGAACAGCTCCCAAACGTATCGTCCAATGCTGTCGGTATCGCGCAAGGCAGGTGCCAAGTGTTGACAGAGCTGTGTAAACTTGTTAATAATTCTCGCGAATTCGTCGCACAATCGAATAAACGATAGCGACTAACACTGGCACGCACACCGAGAGGAGCGTTTGTATGGCCCTACCCGAGCAGATCAGAAAGCAGTCCGAGGCTGTAAAGAAGTTGTACGATGAACTTCACGCCGATGCGAATTCACCTGCCACTGAGCAGGATGACGCAGGCATGGAGACTTCTGCGACCGATGAAGCCAACGGTGCTGAGAACTCTGCGCCTGAAGCCGCGTCTAACGAGCAAGGACGACCGGCTACCACCGCAACTGACACTGCTGAACAGCGTTATCGCACCCTTCAGGGTATGTATAATGCTGATACTGCCCGGCTTCGGACAGATAAGCAGGAACTCACTTCACGTGTTGAGCAGCTTGAAAAGCTGATCTCGTCTCTTTCGACGCAACCTGCACAGGCTGCATCGGTCCAGTCGAAGCTCGTCACTGACAAAGACATTGAGGACTATGGAGATTCCATCGAAGTCATGCGCCGCGTGACCAAGGAGGAGACTTCATTGCACCAGCAGAAGATCGCTGATCTGGAGAATACCATTCGTAATCTCCAAGCAAGCGTTATTCCGCGTGTCGAGCAGGTCGCACAGCGACAGGCTCAGTCGGCTGAGCAGACATTCTGGGCTGATCTGACAGCGGTTGTTCCAGATTGGCGGGAAATCAATCAGAGTAAGGACTTCCACTCTTGGCTTCTTGAGGTCGATCCGCTGACGGGTGTTACCCGCCAGTCTTACCTCGAAAATGCCCAGCGTGGTCTGGACGCTCGTCGTGTTGCTGCGTTCTTCAACGCATGGCAGGGGAATACGGGCCACCGCATTGCTCAAGAACCTCGGGACGTTGCAAAGTCTCAGCTAGAGAAACAAGTTGCCCCCGGACGTAGCCGCAGTGCGGTTGCGCCTACAGGTGACAAGCCCAAAACGTATTCGCCATCAGAGATTTCAAAGTTCTTTGATAACGTGCGCAAGGGTGTTTATCGTGGCCGTGAGACCGAGCGCGACCGTATTGAACGCGATATCTTCGCTGCACAGCGGGAAAATCGCATTGTCGCTAATGGTTAAACGGAGCACATAAATGGCGTTTCCTGTCGCACCCGGACGCCCGAATTATTCCGGCAACTTCATTCCGGAAATCTGGTCGGGCAAGCTAATCGAGAACTTCTACGACGCAACTGTTCTCGCGGCTATTTCTAACACGGACTACGAAGGCGAAATTAAGGGTCAGGGCGATACGGTCAATATCCGTACGCAGCCCAACATCACGATCCGTGATTACGTCAAGGGTCAGAACCTTGTCGTGGAAAACCCCGACAAGCCGAAGCTGCAGCTTCTCATCGACAAGGGCGAATACTTCGCCTGCGTTGAAGACGACATTGATAAGGTGCAGTCGGATGTCAACCTCATGGACATGTGGTCCAAGGATGCGTCCGAGCAGATGAAGGTCAAGATCGACCAGCGCGTTCTGACTGACATCCTGCCCGACATCTCTGCCACCAACAAGGGTACGGCTGCTGGCCGCATCTCTGGTGCGTTCAACCTCGGTTCGTCCGCGTCTCCGCTGACCGTCACCAAGGATGGCGCTAGCAGCACCGCTTCTGTCACCGAGCTGATCGTTGACATGGGCACCGTGCTTGACGAGAACAACTGCCCTGAGAGCGGTCGCTTCCTTGTGATCCCGGCCCGTATGGCTGGCCTCATCAAGAAGTCCGAACTCAAGGACGCCTCGCTTACTGGCGACAGCCAGTCGGTGATGCGTAACGGTCGCCTTGGTATGATTGACCGTTTCACGGTCTACGTCAGCCATAACCTGAACGTGTCTTCGGGCAAGTTCAGCATCATCGGTGGCACCAAGATGGGCTTCACCTTCGCATCGCAGATGACGGAGATGGAAACTATCCGTTCGGAAAGCACCTTCGGCGACATCATTCGTGGTCTTCAGGTTTACGGCTACAAGGTCGTTAAGCCCGAAGCTCTCACGATGGCTGTTGTACAGTTCTAAGGAGACCTAAAAATGGTTGACTATACCGATAGCCTCGGCATCAACAAGGGCTCTATCGCTCTTGCTTCCTCGTACACCAATCGCTTTACGGTGATGGAGTACACCATCGACTTCGCCAAGATCGCTGCCGCTCGTTTGGCTGCTGGTGCTACCGCGCTGGCAAATACCGATACGCTCGTGCTCGCGACCCTGCCGAAGGGCTCCTACATCGTTGGCGGCAGCGTCAAGCTGCTCAAGGCGGAAGGTGCCACATCGAGCATCGACATCGGTGTCACGGGTTCGCTGCAGCTGTTGGCTAACGCTTTCGCCTGCAACGCCACGGTCGGTACCATGGTCGGCACAACTACCGCTCGGTTCCTGACTGCCGACACCACTGTGGTGATGACGGTCAACACGGCGAGTATGGATGTCGCCAAGGTGCTGCTCTCGATCATCGTTATCGACGCTGGCACCAACCCCGGTTCAATCCCCAACGCAACGTAATTGGCGGGGGCGAAAGCCCCCTCCTCTTCATAGGAGAGAGAACTATGGGTGTTTATACTGGTATTGCACAGGACAATGTAACCATTAACGGGGGCACGGCTTACAACCTGCGCACGATTAATGGTACTTCGGCGTCCCCTACGGCTGTTACTGCTGCCGGTAATGTAAACAGCGATTATGTAACCGCTTCGCACGCATCGGGTGATGTCAGGGTCGAGTATGACCGTCTGGACATTACGTCTACCGGTTCTGGCGAAACGCTTCGTGCGTTTACTCGTGTTTCCGGTGCCAATGCGGCAACGGGCGGCACGGTTAACGGTGCGCATATTTCGCTGTCCGTCAATTCTGGTGGTACGGTTTCTGGCGCTGGTAACGCTCTCCGCGTTACGCTGGGAGCCGCCGCTGGTGTAGCCACTGGTGGTACGGTCGCCGCACTTCTGTTGGACTCCGATCTTGCTGCCACGTCTTCCGTTCCTTCAACGGCAGCGTTTATGCGAGTAGCGGAAACCAACTCAGTCAAGATTGGTAAACTGCTAAACATCCCTGCTCCGTCGAATAGCACGATCTTTGCTACGCACACGACGCAGGCTATGTCACATTCTATCCGTATCTGCGCTGACGATGGTACGCCGTACTTCATCATGTGCACCAATGCTGCTACCAATCGTGGTGGCGGTAGCTAATGGAAATAACAAGGGACTTCCTTGTGGCTGAGCTGACCCGTATGAAGCAGGAGCGAGATCATGCACATGATATCGTCGTTGCCCATCAGGCTGCCATGGATGTGCTCGATGCGTTAATCAGACGCCTCGACGCGCCCACTGTCTCCAAGGATGTTACCTTCGCTGATCTTGGGTTGCCTGACCCGCAGCCGCTTGACACAGCATAGACCTAGTTGGCAGGGGACTATGGCCCCCTGCTCCTTACTTAAGAGGGATACATGCCGACATCACTTACAGGCTCCAGAGTACGCGATACGTACGGGCAGCTTCTGCATCTTGACGGTGGTGTAGCCGCTACTGAGAAGGCGGTCAGGACTGGCGATGGTGTTGCCACCGCGCTGAATGTCGGCAATACGTCTGTTTCTGTCGGCAACGTCCGGCTTACTGGCAACTCGATTGCCCCTATTGTGGCTGGCGGCGGGCTGACCATCACCGCCACTGGTGGCTCGATTACTGGGATTACTGATCTTACTGTTGCCGATGGCGGCACTGGCGCGTCTGATGCTGCGACTGCACGGGTAAATCTCGGCTTAGCTATCGGCGCGAACGTGCAGGCATATGATGCCACGCTTCAGTCTTTGGCTGCTCTCGGTACGGCTGCCGACAAGTACGCTTACACGACTGGTGTGGATACTTGGGCAGAAGGCGCTATCACTGCCGCTGGCCGCGCCATTCTGGATGATGCCGATGCTGCAGCGCAGCGTACGACCCTCGGCCTTGGCACCATGGCCACGCAGGCAGCTAGCAGCGTAGCTATTACAGGCGGCACCGTAGCCTTCAGTGTACTGGCTGGACGTGCGTTCGGTATGTTCTCTGACGTTACTGATCAGACCGGCAACGTCTCCACACCGACTGCTGTCATATTTGGCACGAACGAGATCACGGGCAACGGCATTTCTATCGTCACTAACGGGTCAGCCCTGACGCGTATCACCTTTGCTGCTGCGGGCACCTATATGATTGCGCCCAACCTGCAGTTTACCAACTCCGACACCTTTGACCATGATGTAACCATATGGTTCCGCAGGGATGGTACTGATATTGTCCGCTCCGCTACGCGCTTCACAGTCCCCAAGACCGGTGACGGCGGTAACGCGTTCTTCCAGATTATCGGCTACGACACGTTAACAGCGGGGCAGTACATCGAAGTAATGTGGCTTCCTGAGAATGTTGCTGTTACGATTGACCACACGGCTGCCGTCACGGGTCCGCCCGCAATACCAGCAATTCCGTCTGCCATTGTGGTGGCTGAGCGTATCGCGTAGCTAATAGGAGACATGGCCAATGGCCAATAGAATTCCGCGCCCCGGTGGTGAAATGCCTACGTATCTGGTTGGTAAACCAAAAAAGACCTACAAGAAGCCGCGCAATCCTGTGGGCTTTAAGGACTACACCGGCACGCCGGGTACAAATAACTACGTGCAGCGGTCGTTCAGAGAGAATATCGGCACGCCCGGCACGAGTACATTTGTACAGCGGTCAGCAAAAGAAAACATCGGAACGCCGGGCACGAGTACATTTGTGCAGCGAGATTTCACAAGCGGTAACACGACCCCGCGCAAACGCCCCCGTTAGGCTGACGCGATAAGTAATCACACCCATTATAGGAGATACAGACAATGGCTAAACAGTCTTACGGGACTAGCACTGGCGGAGTTAACAGGTCTGAAAAGGGCGACATGCCTTCCGACAGGAATACTATGTCGTATGGTCGGGGGCCCCTGACCGACTTGAGCAACAAAGGTAGCTTGCCTTCCGACAGAAAGTTTGGCGGGGCGTATGGCCCAGCTCCGAAGACTGCTCCCGGCAAAGGTAATCCTTCGGTAAGGAATACTAAAGAGTCCCCGCGCACTTACGTTCCCAGCCGGATCAAACAGATATTCGACTCGACGCCGTTTGCGACGCCTCCGGCCAAGAAGGCTCCGGCCAAGAAGCCGCCTGCTGCTGCTAAGCCTGCCACTCGCGGAGCTACGGCACCGACCAAGAAGGCGACCCCCCGCAATATGCCGCCAGCTACGCGCTTTGGCACCGTTACGGGCAAGACCACTGGCACAAGGGTTAGTGGCGGGGGCGGTTACGGCGGCGGCGGTACGCGCGGTGGCGGCAGCCTCAGTGGTGGCGGCAGCGGAAGCCGTACGACCGGCACCAGCCGCACGGGCGGCACTCAACGCAATGATCCTACGAGGGGCTGATATAATGAAGCTCTGGCTCCAGCACGTCGAGGATGGATCGCTATACGACTGGCATGAACTCCTCGTTAAGCACCCTAAGCTCCGCATTGTGACAGACGAAGAGCTGTTCCCTGAGAAGTATGCGCCGCCGCAGATCATCGCCAAGATGGAAGAGATCAAGGCCAAGCATGTGGAGCAGCTCGGGCTCTTTACGGATGTAATTCCTGAAGCGCCTGTGCCTGTCGCCAACGAAGAGCTGAACGCCGAAGTTACCGTCCGCACAAGGAAGCGTAACAAGTGACACCATCTGATATCATAGTCGAGTGCCGTCGATTGCTGAATGACACGCTTGCCCCGTATCGTTACAGCGATGCGATGTTGCTCGGCTATGTTAATCAGATACTCAAGCGTACCGCTGTCCTGCGACCTGATCTGTTTGGTGAAACCGGTGATATTGCCGTGGCGGCTAACACCACGCTGCAGTCTCTGCCTGCGGATGCGCACCGGCTTATAGACATCTTTCAGGTCAAGGACGGCGATACAGTTACGGAAGTTGACCGGGAAACCATGTCGAGGAACTATCCCTCGTGGATGTCCGATGCGGCTGGTACGCCGGTCAACTTCATGCGCCATGTGCGCAATCCCACCAAGTTCTTCCTGTACCCCAAGCCGGTTGCCGGTACCGTTCTGGTGGGTGAGTACGCCAAGACCCCGGCAGACTATACCATCAGCCAGTCTATCCTGCAGCCGCCTTCCAGCTTCTTTGGCGCACTGGTAGACGGGGTGGTATTCCTTGCATCGTCTGTGGACGACGAGCATGTGAACTCAGGCAGAGCCAAGATGTTCTTGGATAGCTTTACCCAGCAGCTTGGTGTATCCCTCCAGAACCGCGCGCTCAATGACAGCAAGATAGCTGGGCTTACTGCGGCTGCGTCCCTTGGGCAGCTTGGTGAGGTATACTGATGTCTACCCGTTTGTTCACATCGCTGCTGCCGAAGATCGCACCCTCCGTACCGGGGGCTCCGCAGCCGCTTGTCATCCAGTACATCCGCGATGTGGCTATCCGGGCCTGCGAGACTTCCCTAGCGTGGCGTTATGTTGAGGCTCCGTTCGCTATCCAGCCGGGGTCGTACGTCAATTACTTCAACAAGCCAGAAAACACGGATGTTCACGTACTGTTCCGGGTTACATGTAACGGGCAAATCCTCCGCCGAGCTACGCTGGAAGACGCAATCGACATGTATCCGGAATGGGCAGAGCAGTTCAATGGACTGACTGCCAATGAAATCTGGGCGCAGACGCCGACGACGACCGTCAACGAAGATGAATACAACGATGTGCAGTTCAACGGTAATATAACCGTAACACTTCCGGCTGCTGCCTCAGAGAATGGTGGCGAGCCGCGTGTCGTCACCCAGATCAGCCCAGACCAATATGTTGTGCTGCCGATGCCCGGCACCGATAAGGTCTACACAATGCGGATGTTCTACGCCCTGAAGCCGTCGCGTACGGCCACCGGCATGGACGACACCGTGATGAACGAGCTTGAAGATGTTATCGTTCATGGTGCACTGCAGCAACTTCTGGTCATGCCCAAGGTCGTGTGGAACGACAACACATTGGCATCCTATCATGCCCGGCAGTATCTGGCGCGTGTGAATGAGCGCCGGGCTCGCTCCAATCTCAACAACAGCCGCAGCGGTTTGACTGCGCGTGGGAACGGGTTTGCATAACGAATGGTCGCTATCAAGATCACTCGGTTCATCGGCACGGCTCCCCGCAACAGCCCGGAGCTTCTAGCCGATACGGCGGCACAGATTGCCCGCAATGGCAAGCTGTATTCTGGCGACTTGATCCCGTATCCTGAGCCCGTCTCTGTGGCGGATAGCAATCGTAATGGCACGGTTCGCACAATCTATGGGTTGCGCAGCAGCACCGCCGGTACCGGCTCCCCGATCAAGTGGCTATCATTCAACAGCTTCGTATCCATCGCCACGCCGTCTACCGACGAGCTTGAAGAGCGCCGTTTCTATTATACTGGTGATGGCAAGCCCAAGGTCAGCAACTTCTCGCTGGCTACTACGGGTAGCGCATCCGGTCCTTATCCGGTGGATTATTACGACCTCGGGCTTCCGCTGCCGACGACCAAGCCGACGATTACGACTGTACCGTTTAGCAAGGCGACGGTTGTTAGCTACGCCCGTGACAACGCCAATCAAGTCACGCTCACGACGATTGCGCCGCATAATCTGAAGACCGGCGCTGTTGCTTCGATCAGCGGTTTCTCAAACCGTGACGGTACGTATTCGCGTACGGGCACACAGATTACAGTCACGATCTCAAACCACGGTCTCACGACTGGTGCCAATATCTTTCTGGAGTTTTCGACCGGTACGGCAACAACAAACAACTACGCCGTAAATGTAACCGGCGTAAATACATTTACGTGTACCGATACTGCCCCCGCTGGCCCTACCAGCGGCAAAGTAAAGTGGGATATCCGCGACCTCAACACGATTGCGTCTGTTTCGGTTATCAACAGCACGACGATCTCTTACTTTGCTTTTGGTCCCGAGATTGCCACAACGACTGTAATTCGCGCTGGCACTTACACGCAGGTGGCCAGTGCTACGGCAACGATTACGCTCAGCAGCCATGGGCTTGCTTCCGGTGAGTTTGTCTATCTGAACTTCACATCTGGTACCGCCACGTCTGGTACTTACGATGTCACGGTTATAAACGCGAATACCTTCACGGTCATTCTGCCTGTATCGGCTACGACCAGCGGTAGCGTCAATGTCTATCTCGTTGTTGGCACCATTGATCTCGGTGATCAGGTGCAGGGCCGGTCGTATATCTACACGTGGTTCACCCCGTGGCGCGAAGAAAGCATTGGCTCCGAACCAACTGATCCTGTCTACATGCGCGAGGGGCAGACCGCGATTGTAACCAGCCTACCGACAGCACCACCTGCCGGTAAGAACAACATCCGTGGTATCCGACTGTATCGCAGTCTGGCATCTACGGCAGTCAGCGGGTTCTTTCAGCTCAAAACCCTGTGGTTCCCCGCAGCAATCTCACAAGTCAGCCGTACCAGCAATGTTGCACGCGTGACGATGCCCGATTACCACAACCTTCTTGCGGGCGACCGGATCAAGCTGGTGTGCACATCCAATGCTACATTTAATGCGACTGATGTGCTCGTGTCCCGCGTTGTCAGTGGTAAGGTATTCGAATTTGCGCAAGCCGGTTCAAACGTAGCTACTATCGCTGCGACGGGAGTGCTGTACTATGACATCGCTGAGAGAAAAACTGATCCGGCTCGCTACTGGGGTGACGGCGGCGTTTATACTTTTACTGATGATTTCAGCTACCTCAGTCTGACGAGCCTGCTAGGCTCTACGGAATACGAAGCTCCGCCAACAGACATGCAAGGCATTACCGCACTGCACAACGGTATGATGGCTGGCTTCGTCGGTAACGATATCTATTTATGTGAGCCCGGTCTGTATCATGCATGGCCCAGCCAGTACCGTATCTCGCTCGAATACGACATCGTGGCGTTGTCCTCCATCGGCGGCATCCTTCTGGTCCTGACCAGAGGCTATCCTTATGTTGTCGAGGGCAACCAGCCCGCGACCATGGTCGCTCAGAAACTTGCTGTTATGTATCCATGTGTCAGCGCGGCGTCTGTTGTCGCAACCGGCTTTGGCATTGTCTGGTCTACGCATGACGGCCTTGCCGTCTACGGCGGTGGCGGTGCTCAGCTCCTGACGAAGGCTGTCCACTACAGCGACACATGGAATGCCGACGTGAACCCGGAAGAGATCGTCGGGGCCGTATTCAAGGAGAACTACATCGGTTCGACTTCTACGGCTGCGCTCACACTGGAAGCTGTCGAGGGAGAGGGCGGAACGGGTCTGTCCTTCGTTGACCTTGATTTCCAATACAGTGCTTCGTGGTACGACAACGAGACCAACTCGCTCTATACGGCAGTCGGTACCAACGGTGATATCTACCAGTGGGATAACCCCACCCCGCAGAACATGACCATGCGCTGGAAGTCGAAGGTGTTCATAACTGATGCCCCGATGAACCTTGGCGCTGCGCGTGTCGTTGCCGACTACAGCCCCGGCGGTATAGATAGTCCGATCTGGGAAACCATAAACGATAATTGGAATACGTACGACCTTCAGTGGGACGGCGGCTTGCCGATCATATTTAACCTATATATCAACAAGCAGCTTATCTTTACGACAGTCCGTACTGACAGCGGCATCTTCCGACTACCAACTGGATATAAGAGCGATACATTTGAGGTTGAGATTTACAGTCCAGTACGTGTCCGGGCTATTCACATTGCCGAAACCCCCATTGGATTGGCGGCTGTATAATGGCTAGGTTCTCCGGTATTCCATCTGCCGCTCTAGAGGGCATCGAGCCGCAACTGGCACGTGTCTTGGCCGCGCTCAAGGAAAATGTTGAGCTTCTGACCAACCAGCGGGGTGAACTTGACCGGGCCAGCGCAGCTTTGCTTTCCGGGTCTATTACGACCGCACAGGCATCGAATGCTTTCAAGGGCTTAACTGCTAAAGCAGTTGGCGCAAAGGTTAGCGGTGTAGCCGTCCCACTTTTGTCAGACTACGTAAAGGCGTTGCAAGATATCCAGACACTGGCGTATGATGTCGCCGTGCTGCGAGATACAGTTAACACCCTCATAGCCCAGTTGAGGACCAGCTAATGAACCAATATGTACCTCCTGCGTTGACCAGCCTGCTCAACATGAGCACGGTCATGACCCCGCCGGAAACAATGTCAAGCAGCATCCCATCCTATCAGCTTGGTGGTATGGTAGGCCCTGATGGAATGCCTATCCGCCCGAACCTTCCCGGCCTGCCCGGCTTATCTGGTCCTTCGCAGAACGGCCTTGGCCCGCAGCAGATGGAATTGGAGGCACGCCGCTTTGTCCAGCAGAACCCCCAGCAGGTTGCTGAAATCCGCACCACCATCGAAGAGGCGCTTGCGGAGGGGGATATCACCATGGATCAAGTCCAACTCCTTACCAATATGGCGAAGGTGGCTCTCCAAAACCCGGAGATGTATCCAGCCCTGAAGCAGTCCGTTGTTTCCCGTGGTGTTCTTGAAGACGACGAACTACCGCCCGAATTCGATCAGGGTACTATGTTTATCCTGCTGCTGATCGGGCAAATCATGCAGGCCCCGGCTCAGCCGGGGATGCAAGCTGCCGGGGGTGTTCAGCCACCTGCCGCTCCCGGCAGCGACCAAATGGGTATGCCTTCAATGGAGAAGGGCGGTGCGCTTCCGCCCAAGGGTAACAGTAATGATGGCTCCATTATCATTAAGGCTCATGAAAATGAGTATATAATCCCAGCCAAGGTCGTGAGGGCCAAGGGTACGGAGTTCTTCGACAAGCTCTTGCAGAGCTATGCAGACGACGAAGATTAAGGTAGGATACCGCCATGGGTCTCTGGAATACAATCAAGAAAGCCGCTCGCAGTGTCGGCAAGTTCGTCAAGAAGAACTGGAAAGCCATTCTTGGTGTAGCCGCCGCTGTGGTCATCCCATTTGCGGCCCCGGCTATCGCGGGGGTAATTGGCGGTAGCGCCTTTCTTGCCAGTACCGCTGTCGGAGGGTTCCTACAAAGTGCAGCGGGCGCAGGATTAGTCGGCGCTGGCCTCGGCGCAGCCGCAGCAGGTGTGACCGGACAGAACCCCCTCCTTGGCGCTGCTCTTGGCGGCATTGGTGCCTTCGGTGTTGCAGGCGGTATGAGCAGCCTGTTTGGCGGTATCGGTGGCGGTGCTCCTGCGCTTGGCGCAGCCGGAGCGACTACCCCCACTCTTGGCGCTAGCGGTGCCGTAACGGGTGGTCAAGGCATCCTCGCTCTTGGTGGCACGGCTGCCGGAGCTGCTGGGACTGCCGGAACTGTTGGAACTGCTTTGTCTGGTACGCTTAGCTCTCTGGCTACCAAGCTGGCGACAAATCCGCAGTCCATCGGTGCTCTTAGCCAGCTTGCCCTGACCATGTTCAACAAGGACATGAACGAGCTTACGCCCGAGGAAAAAGCCCAGCTAGAGGAAGTGGCTTCGCAGGCTGCGACCAACCGCGCCCTGTTCGAACAGCAGGTCACGGAAGCAAACCGGCTTATCAATATGGGCACGCCGAACCCCGAACAGGCATATGCCAATGCCCGGTATGCTGCTGACACGCAGCTCCAAGAAGCTCAACGTGGTATGCCCGCCGGTCTGCAGGAAGCTGCTGCACGTAAGGCTGCCATTGCTGGTACTCAGGCCGGTCTCCAGAACGTGGCGCAGGATTACGCGCTGGCAGCAGATATCCGTAGCAAAGGTGTCAATATGCTGCCGGACAGGGCTCCGACCGGGTATAATCAGCTTGCCATGGAAACATACGCCGACCGTGAAGCGCGGCGACAAAAGTATGCCGAGCAGCAGAATAAAGCACTGGGCAACCTGTTTGGTTCGCTGGCTTAGAGGGGGTTTAGATGGCGCTTACCGAGCGGTCCGGCAGTGGATTTATTGTCGGCGGTGTAACGGACACAACGCCCGATTGGTTGGGTTCCTACACTGAAGGCTATGATGCTGCCCAGCAGCAGAAAACGACTGCCATAAATCAGCAGGAAGCCAAGCAGCGTATGGGTCTGGCCGTTGCTGAAGAGCAGCGCCTCGCGGCTAAGTTTGCTAATGAACAGGCTGACCGTGAAGCGGTTCTAAAATCGTACGCAGGTGTTACTGCGCCCGAAGTTACGCCGTTTACACCGCAGCAGGGCGCTGGACTTATGCCCGATGTCTATGGCCCAGTACAGCCGCCTTATACGTTAGGGGCTGCAGGCGCTGGTCCCACGGTATCCCCTGCGGCGGCTGCTAATCTTGAGCAGTACATGCCTGAGTTCACTCAGGTCGAAAGTGAACTTGGTCTACCAGCGGGCTATCTAAAGAACATCTCAATCCTTGAAAGTTCTGGCGGCTTAAACGTCGGGGATAGTAAGGGCAAATATGTTGGGATGTTCCAGATTGGCCCGGAGGTTGCCAAGGATTTCGGCATTACGCCTGAGCAGGCGAGAGACCCAAGAGTTGCTGGGCGCGTAGCAGCACTGCTTGCGCAGCGAAATGCTCAGTCTCTCCGTAAGGCACTTGGTCGTGAGCCGCAGCCGTGGGAACTTTACCTTGCCCATCAGCAGGGTGCCGGTGGCGCAGCCGCGCTGTTGAAAAACCCTAATGGTCGCGCTATCGACGTAATGACATCTGTGTACGGTGGCGACGCAGCCGTGGCGTATCGTGTCATTGTTGGTAACGGGGGTAGCCCGGACATGACTGCTGGGCAGTTTGCTCAGTTGTGGGGCCAGAAGTATTCCGGCCAGCCTGTGTCCGTTGAGGCCCCCGCTACTGCTGCGGCTGCTGCGACTGAACCCGGCGTTAGTATCCCGACCAGCGGGGAAGTGGACCCCATCTTTGTCGCGCAGAATGCTCCTGATAGCACCCGGTATGGTAAACAGCAGCGTGAAATAATTGCTCAGAGTAACCGGCGGCAGGCATGGCGCGGTATCGTCGGTGGTCTCCGCGAGGCAGTCCCATACGCTAATGACCTGTTTGAACAGTTTATGCCTGCTGAGGCAGCAGACGCTAGTACCGCCCAGCGTAAGGTAAATGCAGACGCACTTACGTGGTATGATCGTCCAGAGATCGGTAAGTTTTTCGATGCTAATCCAGCGGCACTAACAGAAGCACGAAAAGACCCGGTAGCTTTTTACAAAAAGTACAAAGACCAATTCCCTGCCGCTCAGCCTACGCCGGGTGCACAGACCCAAACTGCTCCTCCTGCGCAGCCTTCTCCGGGCGTGCAGACGCAGCAGTCATTGCAGTACGCTCCTGCGCTAACACCTCCAAATACTATTGCTGCCGGTGTGGTAGAGCAGGGACAGGGAACCATTGCTGACCAGATTGCCCGCACCCCTCCGGGCCGAGTGGTGACGCTTCCTGATAGTGGTATCTATCTTGTCGAACCAATGATGATCGACAACGAAATGCGCCAGCTTGAAGCACAGCGTCAAAACCTGCTTGCTCAGTTTGAACAGGCGAAGGCGTTGCGCGATCTGACATCATTGAACGATGCACGAGACAAGCTGGTTCAGAACAGTGAAGCCGCCAATAAAATGCAGGCTATGAAGGTCCTGTCGGAAATGCAACAGGGCGATGATGATACGTTTGCCAGCGCACTTTCTGGCATGACGCAAAATCGTGCTCGTATCCAGCGTCGCCCCGATGGTACGTTTAATTACTACTACGATGGTCAGCTTCGCGCTGAAGGTATTGATCGTAACCAGATCATTGCCGGTCTGCGTATGCAGTACGACGATGCGTTCCAAGCGAATGTAACGGCGCGTGCCAAAGCTGCCGGTGAGCGCGATCAGAAAATCCTCGAAAGCGAACTTAAAATCCGCGAGCAGATTACGCTTGAAGAAGCCAAGATGCTTGCGAATGTCGCTGCTAAGCGCGACGAACTAGCGATTAAAAATGCAAACCCTGAGTATAACATTACTGTTGGGGACGACGGTACTGTGACCGCCGTACCAAAGACAGGTAATCCCGTACCGATCCGGTATGTGCCAGAAGTTATTCTTGGGGTTGACGACGAGCCAGTGCTTGATGCGGACGGCAATCCGAAGTACAAACTTGTTCCTGCACCTGTGCAGGGCCAATAGGGGGCATCATGGCTGGTTTGAACGATCCGCTTACGCAACTTGATTATGGCGAACAGTTCGTACGCGGGCCACAAAGCACTACACAGATGTCCGGCCTCGCTGGTTTGGCCGCACCGGCGAATGTAGATATTGCCCGGTCCAATCAGGCTACACTAGCGCGTATGCGCGACTTCGGCGGGTCGTTGAAACTTACCGCACCGCAGGTTCCGGATACACCTACCCAGCCGCAGGGTCCGGTCCTCGCCATTAGCCGTTCGACCGGTAAAATCTGGGCGAATGGTAAACTGTTTTCCCGCGATGATGCGCAGGGTGCGCTTGAGAGTGAGCAGTTTCTTGGTGGGGCACCGACTCCGCCGCCGCCGGAAGAGGCCCAAGACTGGGAACCGCTTGATCCAGAAGCATACGCCCAGCATATCGGTAAGATCAAGAACCCCAGTCTGACTACACTGGCGGCGAAAAATTTCGGCATCGGCGTCGATAGCATGCAGATGATAGGTGGGTACGGCGCACAGTTCCTTGGCGCAACTGAAACCGGGCAGGGTATTGTTCGCCAGCAGCTTGAGGATATCCGCAAGAACGCTCCGTACCAGCGCAGTCTAGAGGATGTGCCCGAGCGCGGTGCCGTAGAATGGCTCGTCGCCAATGTCGCCCAACAGGGTCCGAACCTGATTGAAAGTCTTGTGACGGCTGCTGCCGGTGCCGCTGCCGGTGCCGCCGCTGGCGGCGGTGCCAATCCGTTTACTGCCGTTGGTGGCGCAATGAGCGCCATGGTCGGTAAACAGGCTTTCAAGCAGGCCGTTATGTCTGCTGTCCAGAAGCAGATCAGGGGTGAAGTCCTTGACGCTGCGGAAGAAAAACTTCTGCGTGAGGCCACTGGCATGACAGTGGCTGCCACCAAGGCTCTGGCTGATGATGTTACCAACGCCTATGGCGGTCGCACTGTGCTGACTAATATCATCAATAAGTCTGCTGGTGCCCGCAATCAGGCTATGACTGGTGGTGCTGCGCTTGCATCGACCGCACAAAACTACGCCACGGGTGTAGCCGACCTGTACGGTGAAAGCGTTGAAGGTGGTCAGCCCGACCGCCTCATGGCTGCTCTTGGCGGTGTACCGTATGCTGCCGCTGAAACCTTGCCCGAGTACCTAGCCGCACTGCGGTTGTTTAAGGGTATCGGCATGAAGGTTACACAAGCCGGTGGCCGAGCCGGTCGCGTCGGGACTGCCGCTACCAATGTTGGTGTTGGCCTTGGCGCAGGTGCCGCCCTTGAGGGTACGACCGAAGCGTTCCAAGAAACGCTCGGCATTGGCATGAACGCCGATGTGGACGTGGATAGCCCCGAGGGTATCTCGCGCCTGCTGAATGCTTTTGCTGCCGGTGCCGCCATCGGTGGTCTGGTCGGCGCTGGTTCCAGCCTCAATACGGGCAAGGCCACTGACCTGCTGTCCGGCGGCACCAAGCCTGCGGAGCAGGGCGGCACGACACTAACTTCGACACCAGAAGCTCCCCCCGTCCCTTATATCAGTATGCCCCCGACTGCGGCACCGACTGCGGCACAGCCGCAGGGTGAGATGTTCCCCGGCACTCCGATGGGGCAAACTCCTGCACAGGTGCCGACCGGGCCAATGCAGCCTACCGCTGCCCCCGGCGGGCAGATAGATATGTTTGCCGACTACCAGCCGCCGCCGTTCACGCCGGGAGAACCGATGTTTATCGGCCCGGAGGCCCGCCCGCTTCGTTCTGCCCTGTCGCAAGTTGCCGCCGATAGCTTGCCGGGTGCACAGCCGCCCGGTGCTATGATGTTGCGGCGCGGTACGGGTGGCTCCGCACTGGCTCAGACTGCCGATATGCAGGGTCCGGCCATGCCGATGCCGGGTGCACCGACCTACGCACAGCCCAGCGATATCAATCCGCAAGGTGAGTTGTTCCCCAGCGCCCCTACGGGTGTACAGTTCAGGGCACCGGCTACGCCACAGGAACTTCCGCCGAGCGCAGATGTTGGTGGTATGCAGCTTGCGCTGCAGCCGCAGAGGGAACCGGAACCCCCGGCCCCACCGCGTAATGCCATGACGGACAGGCTTGCTCAGCTTCGTCGCCAGATGGAGTTCGAGCAGGCGCAGCAGCAGGCTGCGGGCACTCGCGTTACGCCTGCCGAGCAGGTCTATGACGAAGCCCTGCTAGACCAGCCCATCGTGCTCGACACCGAAGGTGCTTCGACAGGCAAGAACAAACTTACAGACGATGGTCGCCGCCGCATCATCGCTGGCTTCAACATGCTCGACAAGCAGCAGCAGGATGCCATCCTCGTAGAATTCGACAACGACGAAACCAAGCTGCTTGACTACGTGAGGCGTGCCAAGCCCCCCATGGTGCGCAAGCAACTTGCTGCGTTGGCGAAGGTTGAGCCCAGCGCGTTTGAAGTCAAGGTTCCGAAAGCCACCGCACCGCAGGCTGCGGCCCAGCCCATCGTAGAGGAGACCGCCAATGCCGCTGAAGTCGGGCAAGTCGAACAAGGTAATAAGCTCCAACGTGAGCAAGATCGTAAACGAGTGGAAGGGCGACGGGACAATCGGAACGTCCCGGCCCAAGTCCAAGAAGAAGGCCGTCCAGCAGGCGGTGGCAATCGCCTTAAGCAAGGCAAGGCCGCGCAAGCCGCAAAGCCGGTAGCGCCGAGCAAGCGGTCCAAGCTGACTAGGGAAGAACCAACGCCCCCAAAAACCGAAGGGGCAGCAGCCGCCCCCTCAAAAAAGGCTGAGGCAGGCACTGCCGTAGCAGTTGTCGAACCGAAGAAGCCTGTCGAGGATATCGAGGCCAAGCGCAAGGTTGCCAAGGCACAGGCCGAACAGGCTGAGATCGAAGCCCTTGCAAGCCGCGCTCTAAGCGATCAGGCTGAAGTTGAAGCCATGATCGTGGCATACAACGAAGCCGAGCCCGGCAGTGTCGAGAGCGATGACGCGCTGGTCGCGCTGATCGAATACTCCAAGGACGGGTCGATTGGCCGGGGCGCACGCACCCGCGCACAGGACTACCTTGCCTATGAGGTAGACGAAAACGACATCAAGCTGGCTGAGCGCAAGCTGTCCGGTGAAGTCGATGAGTTCACAGAAGACCAGATCGACCTAAGCCTTATCTCGACTACCATTGACCTGTTTAACAGCGGGCAGATCACCAAGCTGCAATCATCTCTTATTGGCAGACTTGTATCTGCGTGGAAGCGGATCAAGTCCAAGGGGATGAGGATTGGAGAGATTACTGCTGCGGACGGCAGCAAGAAGGACATCCCGGCAGCCGCCTACATCAAGGGCGGGCCGCAGTTCTTCAACATCAAGAATGGTAAGATCGTACCGGAGGGGTACTTCTCCATCTCGCAGTGGGACAACCCCGACAGTCCAGTGCCTGCCGGGCGCATCAAGCTCATCGTCCAGCGGTTTACGTCCAAGCTGGCGGTCAAGCCCAAGGTCTATGTGTTCCGCAATCAGGCCGACCTAAAGACCAGCGACCCCCAGCTCTACACCAAGATGCGTGCCGGTCGTGCGGCTGCTGACTTCGACACGGCAGTGGCTGCGGGCTACTCGCTTAGCGATACGGTTATCATCTTCTCGGATCGTATCGGCAGCGAAGACCATCTGGCCTTTGTGCTGGCCCACGAAACGCTGGGCCACTTCGGCTTCCGTGGTCTCATGGGCAACGCCGACTTCAACGCGCTCATGGGTAAGTTGTACGACAGTGATCCGCGTCTGCGTGCGGTTGCCGACATCACCATGAGCATTCGCAACCTGCCCAAGTCCGAGGCGGTCGAGGAGTATCTGGCGGATTATGCCGCACAGCTTAACACCCGGCTGGTGCTTCGCTTCTGGAACGGTGTGAAGAGCACGCTCAACCGCGTGGGCATCAAGTTTGGCGACGAGGCTACGCGCTACCTGTTGAGCCAGTCGCGGCGGTACGTCCGCACTGGCCAGAAGTCCGGTGTGTTTGAAACCAGTTCTGTGATGAGCCGCCTCTGGGCCGTCGAGCATGGGCAGATGGGCCGCTTCAATACCATTGACATGAGCAATGACAGCATCGCTGCCAGCGGTGCTATCCGCTCTGGTGCTCCGTACATCCCGCGCAATCTAAAGGACGCTGCCGGAAAGCTGCTTAACCTCAACATGTCGTGGGACAAGTTCAAGGAAACATTCTTCAGCCTGTCTAATTACCAATCTCTGCGCAATCCGGGTTTGTACAATTTCCGCCGTCTGGTTGATGAAACGACCAACATGGAACAGGCTATCTTCAATCAGTACAACGAGCGGCTGGCGCAAGTGTTTAATCGCAGCGACGCTGACAAGGACACCATCAGCCGAGTGTTGATGGAAGGTCGTATCATTGCGGCGAACCGGCTGATCAACAAACCACTATCGGTGGATGACCGCCGCGAGCCGCTGTTCAAGATTGAGAACGGCGAGCTTATCCCGTTGGGACCCGCTATCGAGAGGTTCATACAGCGCGGCATACTGAGCGAAGTTGAATTGCGGGATGGCGTTGAATACGTGCGCCAATATACCAGTGAGGACGGCAATACGTTCTCTAAAAAGGAGCGTTTTGCTGGCATTAAGTCTCTGACTAAAGATCAGTACAAAGACTATGAACTGATCCGGCGCACGATTGCCAGTGTAGAGCTGGACCTGCTGGAAGCCAAGTATAACAGCCTTCTGCATACCGAGGACAAAGCGTTCCGCGCGATCTCTCGCCTGCTCAAGACCAGCAAGGCACAGGGCGCAATGAAGGCCATGGTACAGAAAGCCACTGTCAGGCATCGTGAGATATATCTGGCAAACATGAATGCCGATCCGCTGGGTAAAATTTCGCTTACGCCGGAAGATTTGGCTAAGGCTGATAACTTCCTTGCGGCTGTGAATAAGGCGCTCATCAGTGCTGATGCCAAGAACGATCCGGCGGTAAGAGATTTCTTCGATAAGCAAGAGCAAGCCGATGACTTCATTGCCGACCTTGAAAAGTTCCGGGCTGACCGCAAAGCGCCGGACAGCGATCTAACCTATCTGTTCCAGAACCAGATCAAGCAGCTCATTCTTGAAGATGTTGGATTGGCCAAGGAAGACGAAATGGCCAAGCGTACCATGGCTGGCGGTTATGTGCCGTTCATCCGTGACAATCCGTACGAGGTACGCATTGAAGCTGTAGACGATAAAGGCGATCCAGTCCGTCTGCACGAGGACCACAAGAGGCTGCTAGTCTACAGCCAGATGGAAACAATCGCTTCAGCCAAAGAAGCGGCTGATGTGCTGGCAAACGAGTTCAAGGGTAAGACCTACACCGCATTGGTCCGGCAGGATGATGGTAGCTATAAGGCGCAGCAGATCAACTTGCGTGTGCGCTACGGCGAGGCTATCTCCAAGCTATCGGCTGATCCGGGTTTGAACCTTGACGAGTTCATGCACGGCCTGCGTCTGTTCCAGATCAACGTACCGCCTGATAAGATGAAGCAGATCATCACTACGCTGACAGAGGCTGGCGATCCGCTGCGTAAGAAATTGGAATTTGCCAACGTGCCGGGTATTGACAAGACCACCGGCATCTACGCCATGGCTAAACATATTCAGGCGCGTGGTGCGATCATTGCCAAGACGACAACCCGTCCAATGATGCGCGATCTGATGGACCTCTATAACGCTGACAGCCGCGAACTGTGGGCTGGCAATCCGCAGGGGGTCATCAAGGCATTCGAGGCGTGGAAAAACGCAACTGATCTTAACTACAAGCAGCATCTGCGCCATCAGCTTGACCATGCGTTGTTCATGTTCCGGCAGACGGTGCCCAATTCCAAGGACTGGGATGGTTCGCGTGCGCAGTATGATAAGTTGAAGGGTAGTTGGGCACAGACCAACATGAACCGCTTTTACAATACTGCACAGAAGCATCTCGACTTCCTGCAGGACAATACGCTGGCGACCGAAAGTGATTTTAACGTAGGCAAGTTGGCCGGTAAAGCCCGTGGTTACACCACCGTAATCCAACTCGGCGGTTCCATTGCGCAGGGCGTAATGAACTTGGCTTCGCCGTACACCAACTGGATGCCCTACATGATGTCGTACAATGCCCGCAATGGCTTTGGTGGCGGGTTCGGTATGGGTGCCGTTGTGTCCGAATACCACCGCGCGCTTGGGCAGGTCGGTTTGGCTGGTCTCAGGGGTGGCGAGTACAACACCGCCAAGTTCTACGAGGACATGGTTAGCGACTCGGCGGCTTTAATCCGTGCCGGATTGACGGCAGAAGAAGCAGCGTTCCTCGCACAGGAAATTAAGGAGGGTAAACTTATCCCTGCACAAGCGAACGCGCTGCTTGGTGCAGCTCGTATGGATATTACCAACCGTTACGCGCTCAAGGCGCTCGACTTGTACATGGCCCCGTTCAACCTGTCAGAACAGGCATCTCGTCGTGCTGCTGCGCTGGCTGCCTTTCGCTTGATGAACCGCCGTCTCACTAGCTCAAATATGTCTCAGGAGAAGCGCATTGCAGCGGCGCGCGATTTCTCCATTCAGTCGCTCGACTTCGCACTGGGCGAGTACAACATGATGAACCGCCCACCTGCATGGCGTGATGGCATCGGCTCGTTCCTGTTTATGTACAAGGTGTTCGCTACCACCACGATCCAGATGCTGGCTCGTATGGACCGCAAGGGTCAGGTTCTCATGCTTGGGTCACTGTGGTTCTTGGCTGGCGTCGAGGGCTTTCCGTTTGCCGAGGACTTGGAAGACTTGATCGACACCATTGCACAGGCGCTTGGCCTGTCGATGGGCAGCGTGCGCGCTGAGTTTGCAAAGACCATAGAAGGTATTGCTCCGGGTCTGTCGCCCACAATCCTGAAAGGTTTTATTAATGGATACATCGGTCTTCCGGCTGATGTCGCTGCTAAATTCTCACAGGGTGATTTCGTTCCCGGCACTGGTGCTCTGCTGGCCGGTGCTTCCGTAATCGAAGAGTTCAAGGATA
>Ga0181347_1000083_pt1 | contig 27618 bp, 27 predicted proteins | sample Su13VDMM110SN_FD_130102 | JGI IMG/M metagenome (GOLD analysis project Ga0181347, IMG submission 130102) | Freshwater viral communities from Lake Michigan, USA - Su13.VD.MM110.S.N | ecosystem: Environmental > Aquatic > Freshwater > Lake | place: USA: Michigan | collected 2013-07-16
GCAATGGGCGAACAAAACATTGATGGCGGAGTCAAAGACACCTGGCTCAACTCCTAAAGCTGACCTTGCTCGGGCAAATGCAATTATCAGAAAATCTACCCACATTGCCCCTAGCAAAGATGGTTCGGGTACAGGTGAGGCTAACAAAGCCGTTTCACCTTTAGGCAAAGTAGCTCAGGATGAGGGGTTGACCCCCGGCACTCCTGCTTTCAATGCACGTGTTCAGGCGTTGCAAAAAGAACGGTCAGAGGTAAAACTGACCACTGATGACCGCAAAGCTATCAGGGAGTCGCAAGCGGCAATTAGCGCCGGTAAAACGCTACTTGTGAATCTTAAAAAAGCCATAGATATCAATGAAAAAGCGTATTCGGGTTTTGGTGCAGGTGTGCGCCGCAGTATTGGCAGAAATTTACCCATTGTCGGAGATTCAGAAGGCGTAAAAGCAACCACTGAGCTTGAAAACCTCATGGGCAAAAATGCATTGAGCCAGTTAAAAATCATTTTTGGTGGTAGTCCTACAGAAGGCGAACGCGCTCTTTTGCTGGAGCTTGAAGGTGCACTGAGCATGAGTGCAGGTGAGCGTAAGATTATTTTTGAAAACGCCATGGCCGCCGCTGTTCGAAAACTCAAAGAGCATGAAGAAATCATTAAAGAGACGAAGTCTGGCTCTATGCACAAAGCGCAGACAGATGAGTTTGCAGAAGGTGGCTTTGTCAAGATGCAAGACGGTGGCGGGATGGCGGAGTTGGATGATGACCAGTTGTTTCAAAAGCTCTACGGTGCCAATGTCAGCCAAGGTCCTCGGGGGCGGCAAGAGTCTGCCATGCTTGGCGCTGGACGCAAGATGGGTCCTGGGTATGGTTCAGTTGAGGGTCATGTCAGCCGCACCCCCGATGTGAGTCCGCAGAATTTTGGCGCCTTGGCTGCCCGTTACTCTGTTCCTGTAGGACAAGGCCAAGTGGCAATGTCTGCCATGCAACCAGCAGGTGTTCCTGTCCGTTTGGCTGACTTACAAGCCTCGTATCCTGTGGGTCGGGGCAACTTAGGTGTGGGTGTAGCAGCATCGCGTTACTTGCCTGCAAACAAAAACCAAGTGGATGCACGTTTTATCAACTACGACCGTCCTGTGGGCTCTGGCACCTTCAACTTTGGTGCAACCAAGCCCACGCAAGGCCCTGCACAATACAATGCCAATTACCGCATGAATTTTGCAGACGGTGGTGCTGTCCGGATGGAGGATGGTGGTAAGCCACAACGTGCATACGTGCCGACAGAGGAAGACGCGGATTACTCGCTTGCTAATTTTGCACGTGCTGCTGGTCAAGGTGCGGGGTTCTCATTTGGTGATGAGGCCATAGCAAGGGTGCGGGCGCAGATGGAAAATAGGCCGTATGAGGAAGTGCTTGATGAGGAACGAGCCAAGTATGAGGCTTTTGTCAACAAAAACCCCTACACCGCTTTAGGCACAGAGTTGGTAAGCGGTCTCGTGCCTTCCTTAGCAATGAGCATGGTGCCAGGTGGGCAAGCACCCGCAGTTGGTATCAACCTGAGCCGTGGCAAGCGACTGTACGACCTTGCAAAAACCTCAGGAAGCGCAGGCGCACAAGGATTCGTGTCTGGTGTAGGGGCGGGGGAAGGAGATGCGGGGAATCGCCTGTCTGAAGGCGTTAAAACCGGAACAACAACCGCGGTGGTGGCACCAGCGATTTCTAAACTCATCACCAAGGGTGGTCAAGGACTTAGTGCAGTCAAAAAAGCAATCTTCCCAAATGCAACAGATGTTACTGATGCAGCCATCAACAAAGTGCTCAACGCAATGAACCGTGATTCTGTTGGCATGGGTTCACTTAAACGAACCATGGCGCAGGATGCTGCCTTAAATGTCAAGTCAACAGTTGCTGATGTTACCCCTTCCCTTACCAGCCTAGGGGAGGCGGTGGTGACCAAACCAGGAGGCGGTAAAAAGATTTTGGGTGACACTATGGAAAAACGCCTTGAATCTGGGCGTCAAAGTGTTGCTGACAAAGTCACAAAGTCTGTGGGTAAAAATGCAAATTACGCAGATCAGGAAACCAAGATGCTGAGTGTGTTGAGGGGCAATGCAGATAGTGCCTACAAAGATGCTTACGCCTTTGGCACAGTGAATGACCCAAGAATCACAAAAGTGTTAGAAGATCCCACCTTCAAAAAGGCCTATGAAGAAGCCCGTTCTATTGCAGAAAAAGAGAAACTGGCAGCGCAGTTACGGGGTGAGGACACGAGTCGCTTTGAACTCAAACGACTTTACACTGTTAGCCCAGATGGCACAACACGGGTCACTCAGATGCCCGATGTCCGCACACTTGACTACATCAAACGGGGCATAGACTCAATAATTGATAAGGGTTTTGGAGGCACCAATCCCTTGTCTAAAACTGAGGCCAATGCACTTAAAGATGTGAAGAAAGAGTTTGTGAAGGTCATTGATAGTGTGACCACAGACCCAGCAACAGGGGTTTCCAAGTATGCACAGGCACGCACCAAGTATGCAGGAGATAGTGAGGTGTTGGAGGCGTTGAGGTTTGGTAAGGATGAGTTTTTGAAGAAAGGCTTTATGCCAGATCAGGCAAAGGCGATGGTCAAAAACATGTCTGATGCTGAAAAGAACGCACTGCGGGCTGGTGTAGCACAAAGTATTCTCAACGACATCTTGACTCGCCCACAACAAATCAATGCTGCTCAAATCGTCATCTCAGCACCTGCAACCAAGGCCCGTCTTGCTGCCCTGTTTGACAACCCGAATGACTACAAGCTGTTTGAGGCAGCGTTGGAGCGGGAGGCACAATTGTTCCGTAACGCTCAAGACATTGTGCGAAATAGCCGCACCGCTCCCCGTGCTGCTGCGTTAAAAGATTTGGATGAAAATTCTGTTGTTGACATTACAGGCCAATTGCTTGATCTGAGTTCTTCAAGTGGGCCTGGTTCCATGCTTGCCAAAGTATTTAAAATCTACCAATCAGGCTTGCCCATGAGTGAAAAGGTTGCCAATGAGGTAGCCGAAATGCTGAAAACAGGCTCCCCCCGTGAGGTGCAGAAGTTGACAGCAAAGTTGGAGGCACAAATGCAGAAGCAATCGCAACAGGCAGCTAAAAATGCTGTACGCGAAAAAAGAATGACTAGTGCTATGAGTGTGTCAGCGGGTGAGGCACCCTCTTCAAGCAAAAAGCAGCCCTCTGTAGAACAGAGGTTAAAGGATGAGGATGCTACATTTGAAGAACTGAAAAAGAAATACGCAACAGAGGAGTAATCACATGGCAACGAAAAAGAATGTGTCATTGAGTATTGGCAGGGGTGAAAAGTTGCCGGTCTCCAAGGGCGCTGGGTTGACAGAAAAAGGCAGGGCAAAGTACAATGCTGCAACTGGCTCTAACCTTAAACCGCCTGCCCCCAACCCTAAGACCACGGCAGATCAGGGGCGTAAGGATTCATTTTGTGCAAGAATGGGCGCTGTGGCAGCCAATGCCAAAGATGGTGAACGTGCCAAAGCAGCCCTTAAACGATGGAAGTGTTAAATCATGGCAACCAAACCCGGACTGTACGCAAACATTCACGCAAAACGTGAGCGGATCAAAGAGGGCTCGGGTGAGAGTATGAGAAAGCCTGGCACCAAAAACGCACCCACTCCCGCTAACTTTAAAGCAGCTGAGAAGACAGTCAAAAAGAGCAACAAGTAATGGCTGAAGAACAGCAAGATCTTCTTTATAAGTATGGCAGGCCACCTGTCGATCTTGACCAACTGAGTCAGCAATATGATGATGGTGCCCATCTTTTAGGTTCAAATCCTAACATGATGCCGGTGGGCCTTTTTCCAAAACCCAAGCCCCGCCCTGTAGCTGAACCACCTGCTAACTTGCCCCGCCAACCAGTTTCCATTCTTGGTACTGTAGCACCTCCACCTGTTCAAATACCCTCTATTATTGACCAAATTCCTGGTCAATCTGCACCTGCTACTGCTAAACCTGTTAACCCTTTTACAGAAGTATTTAGCAGTCCAGACAAAATGGAAAAGTTTGCATTGGGTTTACAAAATTCTCCTTCATTCACAGATCCCGCTGCTGCTAAAACTGCCAGAAACAGGGGAATGGCGTTAACTAACTGGATGAGAACTCTTGAAAAACCCTCAACAGATCCAAAAAAAGTGTTTAATCAATATAGGGAAGCAAGAGCAGTGGGGTTCGCTCTTGCAAATCAATACAGCATGGCAGGGGACAGAGAAACAGCAAACATGTTGGAGGAGGCACTTATTGATTGGTCTAAACCAGGAATACCACCCATGCCAGAAAAAAAATCGAAAGGTAAGAAATAATGGCTGCCATTTTTGACGTAAACGGGGCATATGCAGGGGATGATGGCATGGGTGATGACACCCCCGCTCCTAAACCTGCCATGAATCCAGAGGTTGCAAGGCTACTAGCCCGCTACCCAGCGCCCAACTTCTACAACCGCCCATTGGTTGGTGACATGTCACCAAGGCAGATGGTTGGAAAAGCCATTCAAAAAGGGTTTGAGGTACGGGACACTCTTAGGGATGCTGGCAAAATTGGGTTGATGGTGCATCCTGCAACCGCTCAATACGCCGCTGCTGTTCCCATGGCTCTTGCACAAGGTGAAATGCTGTTAGGCAGAGCACAAAAGTATGGTGCAGAAAAGATGTACGAGCTTGCTGGTGATGAAGAAAACGCCGCTCGTATTGCTGAACAAAAGTCACCTGAATTTGCATCCTTGGTGCAAAAATACTACAAGCCTTTGATGGCAACAAGCCCATCGGGAAAAGCGATTCAAGAACCTGCATTAAAGTTTTTGATGGAAAATGTGCCTATGGTGCCCTCTGGTCCTAAGGGCTCTGGGTTTGCGCCTTCACCTCCTAGCCGTCCCCTGCTCACACCTAACGATGCACGTGCTATTTTAGGTGAAACAGCTCGAGCAAAAGATGTGGTTTCACAAATTCCAACGGATGTTGGAAATGTGGTTCGTTCTAACATCACACGTATTGACCCTATAACTGGCAAACCATCTGTAGGTAGTCAAATTGGTCAAGTGGTGGCTAGGCCCACAAGAGCAGTACAAAAGGGTGCAAGTGCAATTGAAGATGTAACCATTGGCAATGTGGAGCGTGCAAAGGTTCGTAGAGCAGCAAGACAGGCGCCAACAGATGATGCTGTTTATGACCCATTGCGGGAACGCATGCAGGCTTCTGGTAACTTGGCGTTTGCTGTCAAACCAAGCGGTGGCAACTTTCCAACAACCTTGGGTGCAACTAAATCAATAGAAGAACTTGCCAACATTTCTCCTGTATACAGTCACCTAAATGCCTCTGCTCCTGACCTCCACTACACCCCTGTCAATGACATTCCAGGGCTTGGAAAAACGCATTATATTGAATGGAAACAAAATGTACTTGACACCAATCAACGGGAGGCTTTTGATAAGTTTCTTACGGCTGAAATAACAAATGAATCAAAATCGTGGCAAGACTGGGTACAAAAGTACCCAGCTATTTTAGAACAGCCAACTGTTCGTTTTAACATTGAGGGGGTAGATCAGGATATAAGCCCTGCAGCACTACTGCAGGATTCTGGGTTTGCCCCATCTGTTTTGCCTAGTAGACTTAACTTTTATGACTTGCCTAAAAATGTTAAAAATGTTGTCTTAAACAGTGCAAGCGATAATTTTACTAAGCAATGGAATGAGGAAAATGCAGATTCACCACTTGCACAGATCCCCGGTTCTTCTTTAGACCTTGGCAAAGTAATTGAGCCCTATTATGACTGGATGACCAAAGGCCCCTACCTCAACTACATTACCAAACAAATGGGCACTGGCACCAAGAATGACCCGTTTGTCAAGTCAGCAGAAAAAGATGTGTTTGTGGGTGACCCTGACTTTGTAACAGATTCAAACTACTACAGTCGGGCACAAGCCATGGGTGAAAATGAACGTCAATACGCTATGAGTAATCATTCTGCTGACGTTTTGGCAAAAAATCCAGAAATCGGTACTCAAACAGCAACTACCCCATTGGGTCAAAAAGTTGAAAACATGAGTGACGCCTCTATTACTTCTGACTATTGGAATGATGATAAAGTCCAAACTCAACAACCTGCCTCATTAACCTTTGACCCACAAAGTCAACGGTGGGTATCAAGGCGGGGAGAAAATTCAAATAGTGTAAGAGCTTCTGAGTTTCAAGATGAGGCGGAAGCACAGGCGTGGCATGAGGACTTGATAAGGGATGACGGCTACACAGGTCCTGCCTTTCCTTACATGTCAAGGGTCCCAGATGATGTTCCAATCTACGACATCAATGACCGGTACATAGACAAGATGGGCTTGGAAAATGTGCGAAAAAATGTTCTTAGAAGCCTGATAAGAGGTGACATTGCATCAGAAGACTTGAAAAAAGTTGACATGACTGCTGCTATTAACTTGACGCACAAACAGCAGAAGGCAGAAGAAAAAGCAAGACAAAACAGCAAGAAAGCATACAACGATTGGCGCTACAACCGTATTCAAGAATACCCCGCTTCTGTTCTCTTTACAGAGCCTGTGGGCATCACACCTGCAGGGTCAAAGGTAGTAGAATTTAACAAAGCATTCATTGATGCAAACCCTGAGATGTACATTCGGGATTTTTGTGTTCTTACCAAAGACTTGAATTTCTGTCTTGCCCGTGGCGGTCACGGTACTCCTGACTACCCCGGTCACTCCCCTTTGGTTGAGCCGCACACAGGTCTTGTACCAAGAGGCAACGACACCACCTCCTCTGGCTACATTGATGAGGCATTAGCAGGGCGAGAAATGTTTCCTGCTGTCTTTGCCCCCGACGGCTCAGCGCAGGGTGCGATGCAGGTGCGTCTACGCACACCGAATCCAGATGATATACAGCAAGATGTAAGGCGCTACCTTTTAGAAAACGGCATGAACCAAATTGACGCCCTTCCAGTTGGTGTGCGGAACTTTATACAGACTGGAAGACAATGGAAGGCAGCTGTTACTGAAATGCCTGAATTGCAAAAATTTATGGATGACAAAACAACCTACAAAATAGATCAAATAAAGGGTGAGAATAACAGCAAAATAGACCCTCGTTTTGAGGCACCTATCCGTGCATGGTTAAATCAAAACAATGACAAATTAGACAGCCGGGTTAACGACATGCATAACCTTCCCAATACCCTTGACTTGTTGGAAAATCATCAACGGGATGCTGTTAAATTTAACCCCCTGTTTGACCACCACGCAATAGATGACTTGTTGATGGAAGTAGCAGGTGAGGCAGGGCGTGAGGCGCAAATGGATTTGGTCATGTATTTAGACAACGCCGCTGACCAAAACCTTGTTCCACCGGGTGAAGATTTCCAGGACTGGATACATGAGGTAGTAGGTGAGGCAGTTGGTAACAACAGCAAAAACACCTTTATGGCAGCGCTTGACCCAGCAAAATTGACTGATCAACTTTTAAAAGACATTGACAAGGCATGGAAAATTTATCGCAATGAGTACAACGAGGCTTTAATGCAGGGATTGGGTGGAAAGAGGTTTATTGGGGAGGAAGATATACTGGATGCATCTTATAAATATGGCATGCCCATGTCCGTACTTGCACCACCATTTAAAACTACTACTGAGCTTGGTCAAATGACTGTGCAAGAATTGGCAGGGGAAGTCAAGCGTGCTCAAGATGTTTACGACCGTGCTTACCAAATTAACAGGCGCCAAAAAGATGGTCAACAAGATGTTTACAACACAGATGATTTTAGGAGTTATGCAGACAAGGTAAAAGATGCTTTTACAGAGGCAAGAATAAACAGTTTTTCAACAGATGATTCTGCTAAAAAGTTACTGGATTATGCAAGAGGGCATGATGGCAATCCAGATGTTGATTCTTTGCAAAATGTCATTGATAGATTTACAAATGAGCACAACGTAGATAGACTTTATGAGATATCTGGAATAGACATATTGCCAAGAACTACTGAGGACAAAAAGCAGCGGTTTACACAGGTTAAAGAACAAGTGCTAGAAAAACTGCATGCTGCCTTGGCAGAGGAAAAATCACGCCTGTTAACTGCACCATCAGCTGTGGAAACGAAAAGAAGAGCAAAAAGTACACTTGACCAAATCCATGAGCACTTTGATAGGTTGCAAAACGCACCCCCAGGCACCCGGTTTTACGAATCAGCTGAGTACAGAAATAACACCGGTATACAAGACCTCATCAACCGTTTTGAAAATGATGCAGTAGTTCGTGAGTTGCTTGCACCGCTTTCAAAAGAGGAGAGGCATTTGGTAAGTCATGCCTTTACTGCAGGTCGCGACGTTAAGGTTCCAGAGTTTGTAAATGTACCCATAACACAGGAGTTGGCGTATGATGCACCACAAGAAATTGTAGGTGAACCAGGGGAAAGACACATAACCACTAACTTTGTTGGAAATGAAACAGGCGGGGAACGAGCACAGCAATACTTGACCTCTATCTGGAATGACATTCGCAATTCTGACGAATACCGAAATGCTGCTACAGAAACAGACCGTTACCGTGCAGTAAAAGCCAAGGTAGCTAAAAACTTACTGGCATTGAATGAGGGTTTCAAAACACCTACTCAAATGGGTTTGACTCGAACCCGTTACCAGTATTTGCAAGACAAGTTGGGGGATGCTGAGTCCAACATGGAAAATGCCATTAGGGATGCAGGAACCAGAGAGATGTTAGGTCAAGACAACCCATACCCTGTTGAACCTCAAGACCTTCAGCAAAGTTTTGACAACTTAACAGGTAAACTTGAAAACGGGGAAATTGATGCTCGTGCTTTAATTCACTACGCTGACTCCTTGCGCAATAACGGAGGCGTTCAATACTTGCACCGTCAAATGGGGCAAGATGAAAACGACATGTTCAATTTGGCAAGAGAGCTTGAGCAGTATGTTGAACGCTATGAGCGACAGGCAGGTGGCAATGAGCCGCCTGTTTTTGACCCAATGGCAGTGGCAGATGACTTGTTGACACAGGATATAGAACCTGACGGTCAATTAAACCTGCGTGCAGTTTACGACACCATGTACGCTCTCACAAACGGTGTTCTAGATTATCCTGCTTTCCGAGGTAATACTGGGATGAATGCAGATGAGCATTTGCAAGCATCAAGAAATGTTTTGTGGTTGATGGCACATAAATTAGTAGAACAAGGTTACCCAGCACCCGACTTTATGCAAGGAATGATACCTCCTGTAGGGTTTGACTACCTCCCTGTTCCTGCACCACAAGCACAGCAGTTGCAAGCACCTCCTGCAGAAATCAATGTGGACGATTTGAACCTGTTTGAGCCAGATCCTGGGCACCCAGCCAATGCACCAGCAAGACAAGCTGCCACACCTGAACAACGCGACTTGCTTGACCGTTTGCACAATACATATCTTCAACAACTGCAAAACCCAGAACAAGCAACTTTGTTCTTCAATGACTTTATGGCACAGTTTCCACAACTGCAAGGGCAAGAACGAGCAGTGATGAACATGATTGAAATTCGTGTTGCAGACTTGCAAGCACAGGCACAAGAACAACAACAGCAAAGACAAAACCCAGAGGGGCGTGCAAGAGGTGGTTTGGTTCGACCACTTATGAGAAATTCACAACTTGCCTCCCTTCATTACCGGTACGGTGGCTTTTTGCATTAAAATATCTGTTCTCCAGCGATATTATGCAGTTGCCAGGAGCCTCATAGCCCTGCCCTAACCGGTGGGGCTTTTTTTGCACTCTTTACACGTACGTGAACCCTTAGGTCATTTTTTTTATTTTCATAAAAAAGTTAAGAATGCTAATATACTGATAAAACACACGTAGTAATTGACTTTTTACTAATATAGGTACTAATAAGTGCTAATAACAACTAATATTTCATAGTTATCCACAGCATGCTTTGTTGCAACGGTTTCGATTTTGAAAAATGAAAAATAATTTCTGTCCCTATCACGTACGTGTATGGCATAGGAAAAAACAATTAGACATTGCTGTTATTGGGCTATAATGGGTACTCAGAAAGCAACAGAAAGAGTTTTGAAATGCAGAGATTTAAGACCAAACCCTATGACCATCAGTTAGAGGCATTTAACCTGTCCTCTGAACTAGAATCATTTGCCTTGTTGATGGAACAAGGTACTGGCAAAACAAAAGTCATCATTGACACTGCCGCCCATTTGTTTGGGTTGGGACGGATTGATGCTGTGCTTGTTGTTGCCCCCAATGGTGTTCACCGCAATTGGATTCACAACGAGTTGCCGGTGCACCACCCAGATTGGGCTCCCCACATCGCCACCTATTGGTCATCTATGCCAACGAAGGCAGAACGCAAGGCCCTCGAAAACCTGTCAGATCCCAAGTTTGTGGGTCTTCGTTGGTTATCCCTCAACGTCGAAGCGTTCTCTTCTGAAAAGGGGCGCAAAATGGCTGAGAACTGGCTTCATACACACAAGGTTCTGTTTGTTGTTGACGAATCATCGCGAATCAAGACACCAACGGCACAAAGGACCAAGAATATTTTGAAACTTGCCAAGCTGGCGCCTTACAGAAGAATTATGACAGGGACGCCCGTGACGCAAGGTCCCACAGATGTTTTTGCCCAGTTTTCATTTCTTGATGAGAACATCCTGCAAACCAGTAGTTATTATGCTTTCAAGGCTGAGTATTCTGAGTTGTTGCCAGCCAACCATGGTCTCATGCGGCACATTGTTGCAAGAACAGGCTCCAAGTTTGTGCCTCAAGTCATTGCCAAGGACAAGAGTGGTAGACCCATTTGGCGGAACCTTGACAAGTTGCAGTCCTTGCTCGCTCCTTACTCCTACCGGAAGCGGAAAGTCGAGTGCCTGGACCTGCCGCCTAAGATTTACCAACGCCTGTACCATGAGTTGGAGCCGGTGCAGGAGAAGGCGTACAACTACATTAAGGATGAGTTGAGGATGAAGATGGAGAGTGGGGATGTGAAAGTGCTCACCAAAATGGAATCTATTTTGCGCCTACAACAAGTGGTAGGTGGGCATGACGGGGAAAGTAAAAGCTATTTTGAAACACCTGAGAAAAACCCACGCATCGCTGCCATGATGGAGGCGTTGGAAGACATACAAGGAGGGGTCATCATTTGGGCACGTTTTGTAGCAGAGATCAAAGCCATCAGCGCTGCTCTCAAAACCAAGTATGGTGATGATTCGGTGGTGCAGTATTTTGGAGAGGTCAAACAGCAAGATCGTGTGGATGCTGTGGACAAGTTCCAGGCTAGTGATGCAAGGTTCTTTGTAGGTCAGCCACATTCAGGTGGTATTGGGTTGACCCTCACTAAGGCGAAAACTGTTATTTACTACTCGAACGATTACTCTCTCGAGACTCGACTTCAAAGTGAAGATCGAGCGCACCGAATAGGGCAAGACGAAAGCGTAACCTACATTGACGTGGAAGCAGTCGGCACGATAGACAAAGCGATAGTAAAAGCACTAAGAGATAAACAAGATATTGCGTCATTGGTAACTGGGGATCCTAAACTGGAGTGGATATAAAGAAAATGTCAAAAGTATTTATCACACAAGAAAAGATGCGGAAAAATATTGCAGGTGATTTCGTTCAGCAATTTGATCTGACACCGGCGTTGAAGTATGGGAAGATGGAGGTGTTGATTCCAGCAGGAAGAGCACTCTTTGCACCTGTCCTGACCATTCGCACACTTAAAGAGAAGTTAGCAGATTTTTCTGATGATGACTATTTGCTCACAGTTGGTGACCCATCAGTTATTGCCGCTGCTGCCATGATTGCGGGGGAAAAGAACAACGGGCGGGTGAAGATTCTTAAATGGGATCGGATTGAGCATGACTACATTTCTATTCAACTAGACACATCGGGGAAAGCAGTATGAGTATTCCAAGCAATGACAGCATCAAACAAATCGCAGACCTTGCCCAGCGGCAAGTCGATTTGTTGCAAAAGATTGAACAAGTGGAGTCAGACCTAAAACAACTTAATGAGGACCTGCGGGTGGTGTCAGAAGTTGACCTGCCAACCGCAATGTTTGAGGCAGGCGTTAGTTCCTTTACACTGGACAATGGGATGAAGGTGTCAACGAAAGATGATGTCTATGCATCCATCCCGAAGGACAAAGAAAGTACAGCGTTTGCATGGCTCAATACCAATGGCTTTGGTGGTATCATCAAGCATGTGGTGTCAGCGTCGTTTGGTAAGGAGGAGGATGCAAGGGCGAAAGAATTGATAGCGGCGGCACAAAGACTAGGCCTTAACCCAGAGGACAAACGGTCAGTGCATTCAGCAACCTTGAAGGCCTTTGTGAAAGAGCAGTTGGCGCAGGGAAAGAATATTCCATTGGAGCTTTTCGGGGCCTATCAGGTCACCAAGGCAACAGTGAAGTAAACCTCTTGAGCTGGGCGGAGGGTAAAAACTAGCCCGGTGTTTTTTAAGGAGCCAAAAATGGCGAAAAATGAAGTTGCAGTAAAGCAGGAAAACCTGTTAGCGCTTGCCTCAATGTATGAGCAAGATGTCGGTGCCGGATTTGAGAACGCAGACCGTGATTCTTATTCCATACCCTATATTGCTATTTTGCAATCGGGGTCACCGCAGGTGAAGAAATCAGATGGTGCCTATATTAAAGGGGCGGAGGAGGGGTTTTTCTTTAACTCCGTGAGTCAGGAAGTTGTGAATGGGGAAACAGGCCTCTTGGTCATCCCCTGTTACTTCACCCGGCGCTTTATTGAATGGGTGCCTCGGGAGGCCGCAGGTGGTGGTGGGTTGGCTGGTGAACACTTGCCCTCTGACCCAACGGTCATCAATTGCCAGCGTGATGCAAAGAACCAGTTGGTGTTAGCCAATGGCAACAACCTTGTTGACACCCGCACACACTACGTGTTGGTGGTTGATAAGGCGACAGGTCTCTTCACCCCCGCCCTCATCAGCATGAGTAGCACACAGGTGAAGAAGAGTCGTCAATGGATGACGCGCATGGAGAGTATTAAGTTTAAGAACGCTGCTGGTCAGCTCTTTACTCCTCCCATGTTCTCCCACATGTACCACCTGACCACTGTGCCAGAGCAGAACGATCAGGGTTCGTGGTATGGGTGGAAGATTGAGACTGCAGGGGCAGTTGAGGATGCGGCTTTGTACGGTGCTGCTAAGTCATTTCGTGATGCGGTAAAGAGCGGTGAGGCCAAGCCTGCCGCACCTGTTGCTGCCACTGCGGATGATGTTCCGTTTTAACCCTTGTTGAGTTTCGGGGGGAAAGCAGATTCTGCGTGACTCTGAAGTGAAGCGCAAAGTAAGCAGTGTAGCGAGTACCCCCACCCCGTAGAAAGAAAGCATGAGACAAGCAGCAGAAAGATTTCAAGCCCTGTTTGAAGGGCTACACCGGGCACACGGTCAATACCGTATTAATGATGCATCGGTTGGAGATAAAAAGATTTCAGGCAGAGCGTTAACGGTGTTGGAGCCGTTGAGTTTGGACAAGTGGGAAGATCATTTGAATGGCAAGTTGGGCGTGGGTTCAATTCCTATCCGAGATGATGCTACTTGTTCTTGGGGTGCCATAGACATTGACACCTACCCCTTGGACATCCCCGCATTGGAATCTAAGTTAAAGGACATGAATTTACCCCTAGTGCCTTGCAGAACAAAATCTGGCGGTGCCCACTTGTACTTGTTTGTCAACACCCCTGTATCTGCTGAAAAGATACGCAACTACTTGATGAAGTTTTCTTCAATCCTTGGTCACCCAGGAGTGGAGATATTTCCAAAACAGGTCAAATTGGCAAGTGAGCGGGATGTTGGCAATTGGATCAACATGCCGTATTTTAACGGTGACAAAACAGACCGTTACGCCATCATTGGTGGCAAAAAAGCCTCTGTACTGCAGTTCCTCAAAAGGGCAGAACAGATAAAATCGGTGTTGACAGAGGAAAAACTAGCCACTCTTGCCATTAAAGAAACAGAATCATTTTCCGATGGGCCACCTTGTTTGCAAGCACTCTCACTCAACAAAATACCACAGGGGCAAAGGAATGAGGGGCTTTTTGCACTCGGTGTCTACGCTAGGATGAAGTTTGGGGATGACTGGGAAACGGAGGTAACAGAGTACAACAGGCTCTACGTTGACCCACCCCTACCCTTCAAAGAGGTTGGCATGGTCATCAAATCTCTCAATCGAAAGAACTACTTCTACCCCTGTACCAAGTCACCCATTGTGGGGCTTTGCAACAAAGAATTGTGCAAACACAGGGAATACGGGGTTGGACAGAGTGATTCTGATGAGCCCTCTATCAATGTGGGCACCTTGGTTAAAATATTGTCTGACCCACCCACTTGGATAATTGATGTTGATGGGGTTAGGTTGGAGTTGAATACCGATGACTTGTTGTCACAGGAAAAGTTTCGCAAGATTTGCATGGAAAAAATCAACAAGTTGCCCAACCGGATCAAACCGCACAGGTGGGAGAAGATGGTGAAGGAAAAGTTGGAGCATGTGGAGTTGATAGAGGCACCACCGGATGCGTCAACAGAGGGACGGTTTATGCAGTTGGTAGAGACTTTCTGCACAGGACAAGCACAGGCAAGGCATCAAGATGAATTACTCGCAGGCAAACCCTGGACAAATGAAAAACGAACATACTTTAGATCAGTCGACCTTGCTCGATTTCTGGATCAACAACATTTTAGAGAGCTTACCAACAAAGAGCAATGGGCAGCGCTTAGGCGAGCCGGTTCTTCCCATCACCAATTTAATATCAAAGGCAAGTGTGTGCAGTGCTGGTCAATAGATGAGTTTGCACACCAGAATGAGGATTTTGAAGTGCCGCATGTGGAGAATGAGTTTTGAAGATTGGAATGGGCGAGCAGCGGTTGATCCTAGGAGCCCCTGGGTGTGGTAAGACCACCAGCCTTTTGAAGCTGCTGGAGCAGGAGATTGCCTTTGGAACCCCTGTTGGACGCATTGCCTTTGTCTCCTTCACTAGAAAAGCCGTACAAGAAGCCATCTCACGAACCTGTGACCAGTTTGAGTACCAGAAAGCAGACCTGCACAATTTTAAAACCATCCATGCACTTTGCTACCGGGAGTTGGCGGTCAAAAAGAACGAGCTGGTTACAACTGCCAACATGACTGAATTTTCCAAAGTCATGCGTATGCCCTTCAGCGCCAACATGGATGACTCTACTGGCTTGGCTGCTGGCGCCACCCTTGGGGATGAGATGCTTTTTTATGCCTCACTTGCGCGGGTCAGAAGGGCGCCGTTGGAGGAGGTGTATCAGGAGTTAACACAACCAGCGTTTACTTGGCACATGTTCAAACAAATTGCTGATGCCTATGAAGGGTACAGGAAAGAGGCAGGGGTGCTGGATTTCACAGACATTTTGGAAAAGTTTGTTGCCCACGGCTCACCTGTCAACTGCGATGTCGCCTTTATTGATGAGGCACAAGATTTGTCTACCCTGCAGTGGGAGGTGTTGAAGGTTGCATTCGCGCATTGCCGCTGGGTGTACATAGCGGGGGATGATGACCAAGCCATTTATTCGTGGTCAGGGGCAGACATTAAAACATTCCTTGCCCTAGAGGGTGAAAAAGAGGTACTAGGTATCTCACACCGTATGCCTAGAAGCATCTTTGACCTGTCCCAACGCATCATCAAACAAGTAAGCCACAGGTATGAGAAGGTGGTGGTGCCTAGGAATGAGGAAGGCTCAATTGAATTCCACAATGACCCAGACAGCATACCCATTGACCCGACCAAAGGCTCATGGTTGATTTTGGTACGCAACACCTACGCCTTGTCCAACATTGAAAAGAATTTGCGCCTCTTGGGTATCCCCTACATCCGCAGGCACGGCACCTGGTCTGTGAACCAGACACATCTACAGGCGATAAGGTGCTGGGAGAAGTTGCGGGCAGGGCACTATCAGGCAGGCATTGCTATCAAAAAAGTGTATGAGCAATTTCGTGTTGGGTATGAGGTAAAAAGGGGGTTCAAATCTTTAAGAAAAATGGATGACAACACTACCTACACCCTGCAGGAGTTAATAGACAGTTTTGGGTTGTTAACAGATGCCATTTGGCATGATGCTTTTAAAGCCATTCCATCAGACGACATTGAATACTACCTGTCCATTCTCCGCACCTATGGCTCACAGGCATTTACCAATAAACCAGAGGTACATGTGAACACCATTCACGGGGTGAAGGGAGGGGAGGCGGAGAATGTGGTGTTGCACTTGGATCAGGCAAGAAAAACCAACCTAGAATACCTAGCAAATCCAGATGCAGAAAGGCGCGTCATGTATGTGGGAGTCACCCGTGCACGGAGGTGCTTGCACATCGTCCAGCCCCAAACCAATAGGTTTTTTCAATTGCCAATGTAGAACCGATAAAAACAATTGTTGAAAATAAACAAAAAAGTTATTCATCTATATGTTTTTTGCCATACAATGGACAGCAATGACAAAGTAAATGTCAGAAACCAGAAAGGATAGAAAGATGTCAAACGCAGTAAACAACACTTTGGAATTAGTAGACCGCCTAGGCCTCATTGAGGACCAGATTGAGCAATTGCGCGAACAACAAGAAGATTTGAAGAATCAGCTTAAGTTGTTGGGTGCAGGCACATATGCTGGCAACTTGTTTGTTACCACAGTCAAGCACACAGCAGAGCGCAAGACAGTGGCATGGGCAAAGGTTGCTAAAGAGCTTAATGCTCCAGAAGAACTTGTCACCAAGTACACCACAGTAGCTAAAGACATAATGTCTGCAGAAACTAACCCCCGCACAAATGTTCAAATTGTTTATTAATCTTTAAGGAAAATTATCATGGCACACGAAATCGACTTCACAACCGGCAAAGCAGCAATGGCATATGTTGGTGACACTCCCTGGCATAACCTGGGTCAGAAAATGGAAGCTGGCAAGACAATTGATGAATGGAAGTATGCCGCTGGCATGAACTTTAGCCTGGAGAGCAAAGACGTGCTCTTCGAAACAAATGATGGCAACATCTTGACTGTACCTGACCGCAAGGTGCTGGTCCGCTCTGACAACCAGAAAGCGCTGGGTGTGGTTTCACGCAACTACAAAGTTGTGCAACCAGGTGAGGTGTTGGAGTTTTATCGTGACTTGACTGAGAGTGCAGGTTTTCAAATGGAGACTGCGGGTGTGTTGCGCGATGGTCGCAAATACTGGGCGCTTGCCAATATGGGTCAAGAGGCGAAGGTGTTGGACGACACAATCAAAGGTTACTTGTTGTTGGGCACAGCCTGTGACGGCTCAATGTCAACTGTTGCTATGTTCACAAGCATCCGAGTGGTGTGCAACAACACTTTGACCTTTGCAGTAGAGGGCACAGGGGCAAACAAGGGACAGCGTATTGTCCGCATCAACCACAGAAGCAACTTCAATGAGACAAAGGTCAAAGCACAATTGGGCTTGGCTGCTACCTCATGGGATTCGTTTATCAAGTCAGTGGATGTGTGGAGCAGGACAAAGGTTAACAATGACCAGGCAGAAAGCTTCTTCAGCTCAGTTTCTACCTACACCAATGAGAAAGGTGATGCAGTGGTCAGTGCCAAGACAGTGGACGCTTTGTTTGACCTGTACCAAGGTCGTGGCATGGGTTCAGACCTTGAGGCAGCACGCAAGACAGTTTGGGGCCTCATCAATGCTGTGACTGAGCATGTGGATCATCACCGTGGTCGTTCAGATGATGTTCGCATTGACCGTTCATGGTTTGGCGATGGTCAGACAACAAAAGAATTGGCAGTCAACCTTGCCAACCAATTGGTAGCGGCCTAAGTTGCGCTACTACTTGTCCCGTCCACCTATCCGTGCAGGCAATAGCGATGCACGGATAGTTTTGGACAAGATACAGGCAGCAAGTGTGGTTGGCATTGACCAAAAAGATTTGGTAAGATATGCGCAGGTTGGGTTTGGAATGGAGGAGAAAGATATCAACCGGCACCTCAGGCTATTACTTAAAAAAGGATTCATCTATGTTCGGGAAGAATAAGATTATGAAAAGGGAGATTAAGGACACCTTCTGGGTCCAAGAAATCTTCTACACCATTCAGGGAGAGGGACCATTGGCTGGGATGCCAGCAGTCTTTGTTCGCCTGGGTGGTTGCAACCTTCGGTGCCACTTCTGTGATACTGATTTTGAGAGTTCCACTACCTACATGACAGCGCAGGAAATTGCCGAGGCGTGCGCCGCCTACAAGTGCGATCTCGTGGTCATCACAGGTGGTGAGCCGTTCCGTCAAAACCTTCTTGACCTTTGCAATGTGTTGATAGCGGCAAACAATGTGAAGATTCAGATTGAGACAGCGGGCACGTTGTGGCAAGATGGGATGGAGGATTTGGTTGAGGGAAAGATGGCGACTATTGTCTGTTCACCCAAAACTGCAACTGTCCATTCTGGCTTCGTTCGTCACTGCTTTGATTGGAAGTACATTGTGCGAAAGGGTGAGTGTAGTGAGGCAGATGGGTTGCCCAACATGTCCACACAAGATCACAAAGAGCAGATGATTTTTCGAGCACGCAAAGGCACCATCTGGTTGCAACCCATGATGGAGTACCATGAAGACAAAACTGTTGATTGGGACAAGACGAAAGAGAACACCGAATACGCGGCTGCCCTCTGCATGACCCATGGGCACCGACTAACTTTACAACTTCACAAAATGATTGGATTACCGTGACTTTCAGATCTACAAAGACCTACGGGCATGAAATTGGGCTTAGCGCTTGTTTCCGTCAATGGAGGGCAAAGAGCCATTGCAACAAACTGCATGGCTACGCCTTGTCCATTAAGTTTGAGTTTGAGGCGACAGAGCTAGATGAGAACCATTGGGTGGTTGACTTTGGTGGGTTGAAGAAACTTCGTGCCAAGCTTGAAAATTACTTCGACCACCGGACACTGGTTGCCAAAGATGACCCAGACATGGATTGGTTTGTTGAGGCCCAGAAAAGGGGCATCGCAGACCTCATTGTGATGGATGAGATTGGGTGTGAGAAGTTTGCAGAGTTTGCCTATGGCTTGGCTTGTGAATGGTTGAGGGAGGCGGAGTATGCAAATTCATACAAACCACGTTGCCGGGTGGTGAGTGCAGAGGTGAGAGAACACGGTGCGAATTCAGCAATTTACTTAGGAAAAGGAAACTAAAGATGTTGAAACAAAAAGCGATGGTCATCTTGTCTGGCGGACAAGATTCGACAACCTGCTTATTCCTCGCAAAGCAAAACTATGAGGAAGTGCATGCTGTCACCTTTGACTACAACCAACGCCACAGTTTGGAGATAGAGGCGGCACGCAAAGTTGCCCGAATCGCTGGCTGTGCATCCCATGAGGTAGTGGAACTCGGTCCCATCCTCAAAGGGCGTTCACCACTGACCGATTCTTCTCAACTTTTGGAGCAATATGATGACTACGAAACCATGGACAAAATTATCGGCAACCGGGTGGAACTCACCTTTGTACCGATGCGAAATACACTCTTCTTTACCGTTGCTGCCAATCGTGCCATTGTTGCTGATTGCTTCACCCTTGTTACTGGCATATGCCAAGCTGACAACGCGAACTACCCCGATTGCACTGACGATTTTCGACTTTCGTACGAGCAAATGGCTAACGAGTCGCTGGGCATTACTAACCTGCACATTATCGCCCCGTTGATTGACAGCACAAAAGCGGAGAGCATTAGGATGATGCGGGAGGTGGGAGGCTACGCTGCCCTTGCCTACACCCACACATCTTATGACGGCAAGTATCCACCTGTGGACATGAACCATGCCAATGTGTTGAGGGCGAGGGGGTTTGAGGAAGTGAAGTTGCCAGACCCCTTGGTCATCCGTGCTTGGATGGAAGGGTTGATGAGGTTGCCAGGCACCGACAATTATTTGCAGAATGAGGACTTCTACAACGTGTTGATTGACGAAATCAGGGAGATGCGGAATGCCTGATAAGTTAACTATTGTTGCCGACCTGTTGCAAACAGTCATCGGGGAGAACCCAGAGCGGGGTGGTTTGATTGATACACCTATCCGTGTTGTTAAAGCTTGGCAGCATTGGGCAGGCGGGTATAAAGAGGACCCAGCGGAGATTCTCAAAACTTTTGATGACGGGGCGGAGGATTACAACCAGATCATTCTGGTCAAAGACATTCCTGTCTACAGTCATTGTGAGCACCACTTAGCGCCGTTCTTTGGTGTCGCTCATGTCGCCTACATTCCTGATGGTAAGATTGTAGGTCTCTCCAAACTATCGCGTGTAGTGGATGTGTTTGCTAGACGCCTACAGGTGCAAGAGCGCCTTACCAGTCAAGTGGCAAACGCTATTCAAGATGCACTCCAACCCAAAGCGGTTGGTGTCATCATTGAGTGCCGCCACATGTGCATGGAATCTCGCGGCATCCAACGACAGGGTGCCTCCACTGTAACCTCAGCAATGAAAGGGCTCTTCGAATGGGACAGATCCGCCAAAGAAGAACTGTTAGACCTGGTTCGTCGATGAACCGCATCCGTTGGTTCCTATCCCATGGACCCCACGGCTGGCTAACCAATCAAGACATAGCAGCAAGACTGCAACTGTCATCAGATCTTGTGTCCAAGTCACTTTGGGCATTGGGTGAGAAAGGGTATGTCAAAAAGCACAAAATGGGCAAGAACTGTTTGTGGATTTGGCATAAAGAGGGGGTTGAGGCGATGCCTGGACCTATTGATATTCCACTTTTTAAGGACTTTGAACCAATGGCAACACATAGTGCAATTCAGCTTTCAAAAGCTGACCATCTGCAATCTTTGGGCAAGGAAACGGGGTACAAGTATGAAGGCGCCGATGCCTCTTTACTTGAACGCTTCCCCAACCCAATGAAACTTACCGTCTCTCATACAGGCGCACATGCAGAGACAACCATCAAAATCGTTTCGCCTGAATTCACATCGCTCTGCCCCCTGACTGGGCAACCTGACTTTGCAACCATTGTGGTGGAATACAAACCACGTGAATGGTGTGTGGAGTCCAAAGCATGGAAATTGTACTTAGGTTCATTCCGGCAGACAGGTGAGTTCCATGAGGCCTGTGTGACTCACATTGCACAGGCGTTGGTTGATTTGTTGCAACCAGAGTATTTGAGGGTTGAGGGGCAGTTCACACCACGCGGTGGCATCCCCTTCTGGCCTACCTTTGAGTACTGGCACAACGCGGAGTAACTGAAGATGTCCAAGGTCAAACTTTTCTTCTCCGGCACCACCGGTGGCTCAGATGAGATGAAGCAACGTCTTGCAAGGGCGTTCACCCATCGCCTCTGCTCCTGCCATGATGCTTATGTGAAGGAGGCGAAGATCTGGGCAGACCTGTGCAAGATAGATGGCGCTGCTATTCAAGAAATGATGTTGGATAGTGGCGCCTTCACCGCTTGGTCAAAGGGTAAGAAGGTGGATTTGAAGCACTTGATTACGGTGTACAAAAACATCATGTCACTCATCCCCAAGCATGTGCAGGTGTCACTCATCAACTTGGATGTGATCCCGGGGTCTCCTGGGGTGACCGCTGGGCCTGAGGAAATAGCGCAAGCAATCAAGACGTCAGATGAGAACTTCAAAATATTGAAGGAGGAGTTTGGGGATATTGTGCTGCCGGTGTTCCATCAGAATGAGTCAGAGGAGAGGATGTTTGAGGTTGCAGAAATGGCTGACTACATCTGTGTCTCACCAAGAAACGATTTGCCTGAATGGACCCGTGTCAATTGGTCAAATTATGTACACCGAAAGTTGCCAGGGAAGAAATGCCATGGCTTAGCTGCTACAGGTGGCACCATGTTGAAACAAGTGCCTTGGTATTCTGTTGATTCTGCCACTTGGCTTTACACAGCAGTCATGGGTCGGGTGAACTTTAACGACAACGGCCGCCTGACCGCTATTGCAACCTCTGACCAGAGCCCAGACAGGCACAATGAGGGAATGCACATCTGCAACATGCCCCCAGGCACAGCACAGGCCATCATTGACAGAGCAGCAAGTTACGGTTTGACTCTCGAACAAATCGTGACCGATCAAAACGCACGACGATTGATGTCGGGGCTTGAGTTTGTGTCTTGGCACAACTCTTTACCAGAGCCTAATCACATGTTCCAAGATTCACTTTTCGAGTTATAAGATGCTAGAAACAATCAAGTTGGTAGCGGGGACGGTGGCAGATAAGACCTTGGTGCCTGCCTTCAGCCACATCCACATCTACGATGGACACATTCAGGGCAACGATGGGCGGTGCACTGCCATAGATGCTTTTTGTGAGAAGTTGAAAGGCGTCAATGCAACAGTTCCTGCATCCCGCTTTCTGCGTGCTGTCAACGCCTGTGACGGGGAACCAGTTATCACAGAAAAGAACAACAAACTGACCATCAAACGTGCTGGCTTTAAAGCTGTGCTGCCCCTCATGGCAAACGCTGACTATCCAAAAGTCAAAGGCCCACCGGAGGGTGTTGAGCAGACGCCTGTAGCACCTGGGTTCATCAAAGCACTCAAGCGCATAGCGCCATTTATTTCAGAGGATGCTAGTAGGCCTTGGTCCTGCTCCATTCTTGTGGACAAGACGCACATGTATGCAACCAACAATGTGGTTGTGGTGTCTGTGCCTTTCGTCTCGCCTTACACCTTCTCCCTTCCCACCGCCTCTGTGGATGAGTTGTTGCGCATTAATCAGGATCCCAAGCACGTGGTGCAGAAAGATCAAAATACCTATTTTATCTACGATGGCTTCTGGTGCCGTGTGTTGCCCATGAGTCTGCCTTGGCCTGACATTGAAAAGATGCTTGCCAAGTATGACTACAACGCCCTGCCTGCCATCCCTGGACAACTCCGCGATGCAGTAGACAAGATATCTCACTTCCATCCAGATCCTAAGTTCCCAGTGGTGGTGTTTAATGCAGAGGGTGTACACACAATGGATGGTGGGCATACAGCATCGGTTGAAGGCATTAGTTTGCCAGAGGCGAGGTTTAGGGCAGAGATGATAAGCAAGGTGTTGAATGAGGCAACCAAGATGGATTTGAGCACCTACCCAGCCCCCAGTCCTTTCACAGGTCCAGAGGGGATGAGGGGGATGATTGTGGGGGTGCGCGAATGAGACATGATTCAGTTGGGTTGTTCTGGGAAGATATTGAGGTCGTCAAACCCGTTAAAGGCGGCGCGAAGCCACAAACTAATCGCGCCATGCCTGCCATACCGGACACGGGTTGGCAACTGCGAGAATTCCCGAATTTAGACAGCATCAAGCAGCTAGGTGTGGACACAGAAACCTTTGACCCCAAACTGATTGACTTGGGTCCTGGGTGGGCAACGGGGCATGGCAATGTGGCAGGCATCTCCATTGCAACTATTGATGCCGCTTGGTATTACCCAATTGCGCACACCATGGGTGAGAATCAGGATAAGGAACAGGTTATCAAGTTCCTGCAAGATGTCTTGTCTGACAGAGCACGCGAATACATCTTCGCCAACTCCCAGTATGACCTGGGCTGGTTGTCCACCTTGGATGTGCATGTGGCGGGTCCCATTTGTGATGTTCAGTTGGCAGAGCCACTCATTGATGAGAACGCACTCAGCTACTCACTCAATGCGTTGGCAAAGAAGTATTTGGGTGAGACGAAGTTGGAGAGCGCTTTGTATGACTGGTCAAGCCGGGCGTATGGGGGTAATGCAGACAGGAAACAGGCAGCCAACATCTACCGCTGCCCACCTGCACTTGTTGGGCCTTATGCAGAAGCTGATGCCTCATTGCCTATCCGCATTTGGAATGCACAAAAAGAAATCCTGCAACGAGATGACTTGGTTGACTTGTTTAATTTAGAGAGCGCTTTGATCCCCCTGTTGTTGCAGATGAGACGGCATGGGGTGAGGGTAGACTTAGACAAGTTGCAGGCAATTGATGAGGGGCTTAGTGCGCGAATTGAAACCATTGAGAAGTCATTGGGTGGGTTGAACATCTACGCTGCCCAAGATGTTGAACGGCTTGCCAAAACGCGTAATTTGTCTTATCCCAAAACTGCCAAAGGCGCCCCATCATTCAGGTCTGACTGGTTAGAAAAGAACATGCCAGAAATTGCTGAATGCCGCAAACTCACCAAGGCGCGTGACACCTTTCTCCGCTCTTACATCACCAATTCACATATCAATGGACGCATTCATGGACAATTTCATCCACTTCGCTCTGATGAGTCTGGGACTGTTTCTGGTCGCTTCTCTAGTAGCACTCCTAACCTACAAAATATTCCAGCCCGCGACCCCGAACTGGGTCCGCTTATACGCTCTCTGTTTGTTCCTGATGTTCTTCATGCTCGATGGGGATCCTTCGACTACAGTCAAATCGAATACAGGATGTTGGTACACTATGGAGCAGGGGAGACAGCGGAGTTGGCTAGAAGCCAGTACAGAACGAATCCAGAGACAGATTTCCATGCCTTTGTGAGTGAGTTGACGGGAGTGCCACGAAAGGAAGCTAAATCGATCAACTTTGGTTTGGTATATGGGATGGGAGAAAAGGCGCTGGCTGCTAATTTGGGACGGGAGTTGGCAGATGTGAAGCCACTCTTCAATCAATACCACAGCACCTTTCCCTTTGTCAAAGACATCTACAACCTAGCAAGCCAACGAGCATCACAGCGTGGATTTATTAGGACATTTGCAGGCAGGTATTCAAGGTTTGACATGTGGGAACCAACGAGTACGAAGGATGAGTTTGAGGCGTTGCCGTATGAGGCCGCCAAAGAGAAATGGGGGCATAAGATCAGGCGTTCATTTACTCACAAAGCACTCAATAGATTGTTGCAAGGTTCTGCTGCTGACCTAATCAAACTTGCCATGGTCAACCTGCAGGCCTCTGGCCTATTGGACGACATCCCCATGCTGTTGACTGTGCATGATGAGTTGTGTTTTTCAATTCCAGACAACAAAGAGCAAGAGGTGAGGGAGATAGAGCGTATTATGACTCAATCAATTGAGGGGTTGAAGGTGCCGTTGTTGGTTGATGCAGAGTTTGGTCCTTCATGGGGTGAGGTGCACTGATATGGCTGGAATCAAATGCATAACATGTGGCGGGTTGACAAGGGTTGCGTTTTCAGCGCCAAAGGATAATTTGCAATGGAGGCGGAGGTATTGTTTGAGTGAGGACTGCCTTGACAGGTTTTCCACATATGAGGTGGAGGCTACATTCCTGCGCAAACTCATCAAACGCGCATCTATAAGGTATGTGGATGAGGGACAGTTTTTGTTGAGGATGGAGGACACAGAGCTCATGCTGCCCAAGGATGCTAAGAAGGCGCAGAAAAGACACGAAAAGTTTGCTGCTGCAGAGGAAAAAAGAAAAGGACAGATAGAGACAAGAAAGACACATGTAAGGCTGACAGCAAGAGAGGCAAAAAAACTTTTAAAAGAAAAAACAAAAACACTTGTTGACAAATAAAAAATGCCATACAATTAAATCTCACATCAACAGAAAGGATAGAAAGATATGAAAAAGTCAATGCAATTTACACGCGGCGGTCTACGCAATGGCACAGGTCTTGTTGGGTATGTAGAGACAAGCTATGAAGACCTCAAAGAGGCCTTTGGGTTGCCTTTGTACCACAACGGTGACAAGACGACATGCGAATGGGTTATCACATTTGGTGATGGTCAGGTGGCAACGATTTATGACTGGAAAATGGAGCGGACACCCATAAGGAAGTACAGGTGGCACATTGGTGGTAAGTGTGCATCAGTAGTTGACCGTATTGAAACTCATGTGCTGATGGTGACTATATGACTACATGGCCTTTTCCACCTTTTCCCAATCCAAAAGATAAAAGCAACCGCCCTGTCCCCTTCAACCCAGACAACTATGAGGAGGCACCGGTATGGACATCATAAGCATGGTGGTAATTGTTGTTTCTATTGTGGGGTGTGTTTATTTGATTTGGGAATTGTATAAATGAATCTAGATTCACCCGCTTTGATAAAAGCCATTAGGAGGGCACTTAAAAAGATAGAAGATGGGATGACCATTAGGGAGTTGGAGGAGGTGACGGGACGGAAGTATGCGAATATTTCTAGCACTGTTCGCCAAATGCCAGATGTTTACATAGATAGGTGGCAACAGCCATTGAAGAGGGGCGGTGGGTATGCAGCCGTTTACGTTCTGGTGAAGGTGCCAGAGAATTGTCCAAAACCACAGAAAGAAGGAGAAGAGTGATGAAGTTCACAGAGCAACAATTGAAGAATTGGCAAACCTATGAGAGCATTCGTCAGGGCGGTTTGTTTAACATGTTTGACCCACGTGCAATGGCTATGACTAGTATGAGTGCAGAGGAGTGGACGTTTTGCATGAAGCACTACAGCGCTTTGAAGCAAGAAGTGCAAGGAGCAGCAGCATGAGCAGAATCACAGCAGGACCAGGGGATGAGGAGACATGGGGCCCATGTGTGGGTCACCCAAATGATCCAAGGACAGAGGACAGCAATGTGTTTGAGGTCAACGGGGTTGCGTATGACTTTGATGAGGAGTTGAGTAGGGAGGATGTAGCGGAGTTGCTTGAAGCGGGGCAAAAGGCGTGCAGGCGTGCAGGGGTTGATTTTGAGATGGTGCTAGAAATGGCAGCGGAGCACCTTAGGGGTATATTCAAGTGAGAAAGCGGCAGATCATGGCGCTGATGAAGGCCAAGGAACTGATGCGGGATGGCTACATAGATGAGGCGTATGCGGTGTTGGAAGACATTCAGCAGAACACAGATTTGGTAGTCAGGACGCAAGAAGAATTCTACAACGAGTTGCGGAATGCAGTGATTGAGGAAGTAGCAAGAGAGGTGGCAAAATTCAAGGCATTTGGCAATGACACAGTTAACAGCATGGTGATTTACATAAGGGGGATGAAGAGATGAGTGAAATGACAAAAGTAATGGATGAGTTGGATGAGCAGATTAATAAGGTGTTGCATGAGCAGACAGCTATGCGGACACAGATCGCGTTGTTGCAACAAGCGGCAGATGCGGCTTATGCAAGAGGGTACGCGGATGGGTTGCGGGTAGGTGCAGGTAGTAAGGAGGTGCATTAAAGATGAGAACAGCAATTATACTTTGCGCCTTAGTAGGTGCGTGTTCATCAACGCCCCCCGCCCCTGCGCCTGTGGTGTACCGTGAGGCACCCGCCAAGCCATCGCATTTCCAAGAAATGGTAGTGCAAAGAGAGGTGCATCCGATGGACAGGTCAGCGTCGATAGAGGCGGTGCAGGAGTGCAGAAACAGCAACATGAGGCCGCGGATGATCTACAGCTACACCGTGCTCAATGGGCAACGGGTGCCGGTGGTCATAGATGTGATTTGTTCATCAGTTGAGATTAAAAGATGATTGAAGCGATCAAAACATTCTTTGGCAAGTTGCGGGGGCAGCATGGGGCAAAGTGGGCAGTGATTGAGGAGGGGTTGCTGTACAGATGCACCAAATGCCATTTGATCTTCACAACCAAATCAGCGGCGAGTGAGCACGCATGTATGGAGAAGAACATATGAGCTATCTTGTTTCATCATTACCGC
>Ga0181347_1000084_pt1 | contig 27542 bp, 30 predicted proteins | sample Su13VDMM110SN_FD_130102 | JGI IMG/M metagenome (GOLD analysis project Ga0181347, IMG submission 130102) | Freshwater viral communities from Lake Michigan, USA - Su13.VD.MM110.S.N | ecosystem: Environmental > Aquatic > Freshwater > Lake | place: USA: Michigan | collected 2013-07-16
GCCTACTTCGCGCGACTCGGCGGAGCCTACAATGCTCAGGGTGAAGCGCCCTTGCAGATCCTGATGAACGATGACATCTTGATGTTCCACTACGGTGAGAACGGTGGTAACAACTACTTCACCCTCGAAGGGAAGGTTCTCTAATGACCTACGAACAGTTTGACCAGAACTACGCTGATGAATTTCATTTGGTTAACTACCATATGAATTACATCATGGATAACCATGATCCTTCTGAGCGTACGATCAGCAATGGCGAATCTCTTATCGAGGCGGCCGAATCCGGTTATCTCTATGAAGAGTTTCGTGATTACTGGATTGAGAAACAAAAATGGGTCATGACCTATAAGTTCGGTTGAAAGGATATCTGATGACTGCTCCCTCGCATATCACCACGAAGCTGTGGAAGACGTGGATCGAAACCAATCCTGAGCTTGCTATGGCATCTACCGAGAGGTTCTGCATGCAGGCCGAAGAGAACGGCATGTTTAAGAAGATGCATGACACGGACGGCTATATCTATCTCGTGGCTTCGGTCCGTCTAGACGATCTTGATCAATATTACGCGTAAGGATATACAATGACTGATAACGTTTGGGATACGCTGATTAAAATTGAGCAGTATTTAGAATCGCAATTTTACGCAACTGGTAATATTATTAATGAACCTGGAATGGATCGTTTTAATCAACCCGGCTGGGTGAACAAAGTATGGGCATCTGATAATTATCGACGTGCTCATATTGATGTTGTAGATGCCCGTGAAAGCAAGGGTCTTTGGATGATGCACTGTTGCGTTTTCCCGCATAGGCACAACCCTGCTCCCATTTTTGGGTTCGATGTTATAGCAGGCAAAAACAAAATTACTGGGTGTTTTATCGACTACAGTCCAACTGGCGATAAAGAACATCCTATGATTAAGAACTTTGGCGAGGAAGTTGGACGCTATGAATGGAACAAAAAGCGCACCTTGCCAGATTGGGCTCAACGCATTTTTAGCGGACATATGGTTGCTGTTGGAAATGTAAGTAATGAAAACGAATTAAATCAGCTTACAAGTCTAGCACATACATTAGTTAATCATTACTTAGAAAATGTGGGTAAAACTAATAATACAGCTAACGATACTATAGAATCACAAAACTTTTATTGTGAGAATCAAAAGCAAAACCCGCATACATCCAAGGTTATGGTCAGTTTAGGTCTTAGTGAAGAAGATGTATATACTTTCATTCAGGATTGCCTGTTCCCTAGAGTAAATTATAATGATTGATAATTGCATGCAAATTTATTTCGTAAAACTTCAAGAGGCCGACAGTCTTCGTGACATGGCTATTGAGTTTATGGTCAATGGTGAGACTGAAGAGTTCTTTGCGATTCAGTCGGAATATGCTACTGCTATGAAGCAGCGCCTGCAGATGGAGAATGGACGCTGAGTGAAGGCTTTAACAAAATTATTAACATTGGAGAAAAAGAATGATTGGACTTAAGCAAAATTGGAAAACGAAGGAAGGCCTGAGGATCATCACGATCAAGCTGCTTGGTGGCGACGAAGTGGTATGTCGCTTGGATTCGCATACCGCAGATCATCTGAAGATCACCAAGCCACTCGTGGTGATGATGCAGCAGCAGGGCTTTGGGCTCATGCCTTTCATGCTCACGGGTGATCCTGATGAGGCTCTGGAGATTCCGATGAGCGTTGTCATTGGAGTCAGTCTAACGACCAAGGCGGTAGCCGACCACTACATGCAGCAGACGTCAAGCCTCACTGTCCCGACATAAGCGGTTTACTTAATTTTCTGACTATGGTATAGTTAAATCATGGTTGGTGATATCACAATTCTTGGAAACGCTTCAAAGGCACTGCGCTCCGATATAGGGGCTGCGGTGCCTTTTTACCTTAACCTCCTCCTGCCTGATGGCCAATGGGATTCTTTGAAAAAGAACCTTTCGATCGAGATCGTTCTCAAAGACTCAGACGAAGACGGTGACAGTGCCGCTGGGTGGACGATGGCGATGGAAGAAGATCACTACGTCATCGAACTCTACAAGGATTTTGTTGAAGCACCCTTGCTTCAGACTCTGGCTCACGAGATGGTTCACGTAAAGCAATACGCTACCGGCGAACTCCGTGAAAAGCTGCGGAATGGCGAAGCCGATCTCATCTGGAAGAATCGCCGGTGGTCTCCTCCGGAGGGTCAACACGAGTACTGGGATTGCCCATGGGAAATCGAAGCGTTCGGCCGTGAGTACGGTCTTTACAAACGCTTTCTCGAAGCCACTCAAAACTGATATACATATATCACAACGCGTGATAAGAGGAATTATGACTAAAAGCATCGAATCAAAATACAAAAAACTCTCAGAGGTAGAACATGTCCTGCATAGGCCAGGGCGATACATTGGTTCTATCACTCCACATACGTCTATCGAATATGTTGCTGCACTCGCTCTCAATTCAGCGATGAAGATGGTTCCGCGAGAGGTCACATACAATCCGGGCTTTCTGAAGTTGTTTGATGAGGTAGTTTCAAACTCGGCTGACCACTCAAAGCGTGAGGAAGGTAAGCACCTTGACACCATCAAGGTTGAGATTGATGATGCAACTGGTTTAATCTCCATCTACGATAACGGTGGTATTCCTGTCATTAAGCACTCGGAATACGATCAGTGGATTCCGGAAATGATCTTCGAGCTTCGTGCCGGATCGAATTTCGATGACTCTGATGAAACAATGGTAACCGGTCAGAATGGCGAAGGTGCCGCTCTTACGAACATCTTCTCTCACGAGTTTGTGATTGAAACATGTGATGGCCATAATAAGTTTAAGATGGTCTTCAAAGATCACTCTCAGGACCGTCGAGAGCCGAAAGTAAGTCCAGCCGAGGGATCTAAGGGTTATACTAAGATCACCTATAAGCCGGATTTCGAGAAGCTCGGGATGGATTCCCTCGATGACGACAACTATGCAATGCTAGTGGCTCGAGTCTATCAGGTCGCAGCAGTCAATCCTCATCTAAAAGTGTACATCAACGGTTCTCGCATTCAGATAAAGTCCTTCAAGGACTACATCGAGATGTTCGGTCCGGAAGATTTTGAATACGTATATGATGAAAATCCAAATTGGAAGGTTGGCATTTCTTCAAGCGCTGAAGGATTTCAACACGTATCTTTTGTAAATGGGACTCACACCAAGATCGGTGGAACACATATCAATTATGTTACCAATCAGATTTGTGATTCTCTTCGTGCATTCATTAAGAAAAAGCATAAAGTTGATGTTAAGCCTTCTGATCTGAAGCAACATCTCATGCTCTTTATTGACGCTCAGATCGTCAACCCTCGTTACTCTTCTCAAACAAAAGAAGATCTTATCACTGAAGTGAAAGACTATAAGACGTCTTGGTCGCTTCCTGATAAGATTCTAAATAAGCTCGTAAAGTCTTCTATCGTTCAGTCAGTCCTTGATTGGGCTCAGGCAAAAGCGATGCAGGAAGAAATGAAAGAGCTGCGTAAGCTTAACAAGGAAACAAGCAAGGCTGATCCTCGCCGTGTTCCAAAGTTTAGTGATGCACTTGAGCGTAAGGAACGTAACAAATGTATCCTCTTCCTCACAGAAGGTGACTCGGCTGGTAAGTCGGTTCAGGCTGGACGCGGTAAGAATCCATACATTGGAAGCTTTCCGTTGAAGGGTAAACCACTCAACGTTCGTGACATGTCATCTTACAAGAAGGTTCTTGAGAACGAAGAGATCAAGAAGATTCTCACTATCATCGGTCTGAACATCGGTGAAAAGGTAACATTGGTCAGTGACCTACGCTTTGGTAAGATTGCCTTTACCACTGATGCTGACGTTGACGGAGCTCACATCTCTGGTCTTCTTATGAACCTGTTCGAGCACTTCTGGCCAGAACTGTTCGACCTTGGTGTAATCCACATCTTCCGTACGCCGCTCTTGAAAGTGAACCTGAAGGGCAAGAAGGTACTCGAGTTCTTTACCGAACGAGAGTTCAAAGACTGGCAAGAATCCACGAAGGAAAAGAACTGGTCCTTTAAGTACTATAAGGGTCTCGGTACGTCGTCTGCCGCAGAGTTTAGAAATTACTTTGAAAACATGGAAAACTATCTTTTCCAGTTTACTTTAAATGAGAAAGATGATAGAGATGCTATAGACCTGGCATTCAATCACGAACGTGCCAATGATCGTAAGGAATGGCTCAAGACACCTGCCTTGAGCTTCGAAGACTTTATCAACTGAGGTTATCATGATCCGTTCAATCAAAGCTAAGCACTTTATGAATTCCGCTTTCAAGGAATTCTCACTTTACGATAACGTAAGGTCGATTCCAGCCATTCAGGACGGCCTGAAGCCTTCTCAGCGTAAAGCACTGTATGGAACTACTCTTCGTGGAGAGAGTGCCTCAGAGATTCAGGTAGAGCGTCTTGCAGCCTATATCGCGTCTGAAACTGATTATCATCATGGCACCGGCTCGATGGAATCGACCATTGTTGGCATGGCAGTCGACTACACTGGTACGAATAATATGAACGTTTTCGTACCAAGCGGTCAGTTTGGTTCTCGCCTAACGAAGGAAGCTGCAGCTTCTCGTTACATCATGACTCAGTTGTCAAAGAACTATCGTAAGCTCTTTAAAAAAGAAGACGAGTGTATCCTCGAGCATAACATCGTTGACGGTGAAAAGATCGAGCCGAAGCATTACCTGCCTATTCTTCCTCTGGTTCTTATCAATGGATCTCAGGGAACTGGAACCGGCTATGCTTCTTACATCATGAATTATAATCCAAACGATATTAAGAAGGCAATCCTGGAAGTCCTTGATGGAAAGAAGCTAAACAAGTATCGTCTGAATCCTTGGTATAACGGATTCAGTGGCACCATTACTCGTGATAAGAACAGCGGCCAAGTTTCGATCACTGGCAAGCTGGAAGTGAAGAACTCTACTACGATTCATATCACTGAGCTGCCAGTAGGTTTCTACCTCGATCAGTACAAAGATCATCTCGTAAAGCTCGAGGACGAAGGGTTTATCAAAGACTTCGAAGATCGCTCGACTGAAGAGGGATTCGACTTCCTCGTCACGTGTCCTCGTACCACGACTACTTTGACTGAGACTCGCTTGTACGAGAAGTTCAAGCTGATCTCTCGTGATACGGAGAACTATACGCTCTGGAACGAAGAAGGTTCACTCGAAAAGTTTGACAGTGCAGAAGACATCATCACTCGCTTTGCTGACTGGCGCCTTGGTTGCTACGAGACTCGTCGTCAGAAGTTGATCGCTGAAACAAAGGAGCAGATCGACCTCATGAACGAGAAGCTTCGATTCATCCTGTTCTATCTCGATAACACAGAGGCTTTCCGCAGTAAGAACAAGAAGGATCTGATCGAGCTCCTGACTCAAAACGGCTTTGAGTCTTACGATAAATTGCTTCAGATGCCGATCTGGAACCTCACGAAGGAAAAGATCGCAGAGCTAGAGGATTCTATCACTCAGAAGAAGACCTATCTCCAGTCACTAATGGTAACCACTGCAGTTAAGATGTACAGCGCCGAACTGCTGGAATTTTCTTACTAAAAACTATTTCCTTTATTTTTTATTCTATGGTAGATTGAGAGAGTAAGGAAAGGAAAAAACATGAAAGTTCAAACCTATACCACTCCTCGCCAGAGCACCATGCTTGACTATGCGGTCAACGTCTATAAGGACGGTGAGTTCGTCAAGTGCCTTCGCTACGAAGGTTGGAGTGGCTCTGCCATGCATGAAGAGGTCCGCGACCTTCGTCACTATGACTACAAGCCCAGCGATGGTTACACTTTGGAGTGGTAAAAATGACTGAATATGAGAAGCAACTGATGCAAGAGTGGAATCAGCTTCCTCAGTACATGAGGAAGATTGGTGATACGTATCTAGATATCCTGCCGAACACGCAGGGCACGGCTGATATCTCAGCTTTTACGCTTGCCATTCTTTCGTGTGAAGAGTATACTGGTAAGAAGGATCTGAACGTCGTGCATGACATGGTTGTTCTGCGGCGCAATTGGCTGACCGAATGGTCTAGGGAGTGGTATCATGAAATATGAATATCGGATGGTAAGTCGTTTTGACGCCGCCATTCCCTGATAAGGATCCTAAGCTGCCTAAAAGGCGACCTAACATGAAAGGCTGGTTTTAAAAAATTTTGATGCGGACCCTTTACATTTCTCAAATGAGTATTATATAGTATATGCTAAAGAAAATTTGTATTACAGTAGTCTTAGCAATCACTCTCGTAGATCTTTATCGATATACGATCTTGAGTGAAACCCTATCAGAGTTCAGCATTACACTTGCATTGTGCACTGCTGCATTCTATCTCTTCAATCATTTGATTGTAAGAGTATATCTTGATTCTATTTTAGATCAGGATGATTAATCTGCGCTCATATGAGGCAGAACTATAACAACTCGCTTTTAAAGGAGAAAAATTATGTTTAAAGATAATCCATTCATGAACAGCACAAAGAATGTCATTGGCTTCGATAAGTTGATCGATCTTCTTCTTGATACACAAACCGCAAAGCCCTTGAATTATCCTCCTTATAATCTATATAAGAACAAGGAAAATTACATCATTGAAATGGCTGTTGCAGGATTTACTCAAGAAGATCTCGACATTGAAGTTACAGCTGATAAGCTTATTATCTCTGGTAAGCGCACTCCTCCTGAACAGGAAGAGTATCTAGAAGCACTTCATGCGGGTCTTGCATTTCGATCGTTCAAACAAGCGTTTACAATTAGCGAATCAATTAAGGTTGGTGCTGCTACGCTTAAGGACGGCGTCTTGACTCTTACGCTTGATATCGTGATTCCTGATGAAAAGAAACCAAGGAAGGTAAAGATTAATGAGTAATTCTATAATTCGTAAAATTGCCAGAATGGCTTCCGTTAGTGGATTGGCATTCTGTGGAGTCTTATTTTACGCCACATTAGCTTTATAATGGAAAGGGGCCTCGAAGGCCCCTTTCTTTTTATGCTTCGCCTGTCGTTGCTTTAGTGCCCTTTACCGTAGGAGCAAATTTTCCTGCAGGCGTATTTGGCGGCCAACGAAAATGAGTGATTCGATCACGACTAAATCTTCTTACGTTCACTTCGTCACCTTGGTTACCACCAAGAATGTCAAGATCGCCGTTCTCATGAACACCTACAACAAATCCAACATGGCCTCCTCCAGCACGAGAAAAAACTGCAATTGCTCCGAGTGGAGGCGTACCATTAAGTGGAAGCGCTGTTCCAAATTTTGCCCACTCTGAAGCACGAAGCGCAACCTTTGGCGGAACAAATCCAGCTGAATGAACACACCAAGCCGCAAAAAGTCCACACCATGGGATTAAATCTTTAGTATATGAAATGCCTAAAACCTTAGCACCAAGAGCATTGGCCCATCCCATGATTTTAGCATTATTAGCCGGCCCCGGAAGTTCCTTTGTTCCGATAAGGCTTCTGGCAACATTAACCCACTTCATATAACGTTCTCCTTATTTACTTAATTGTTGAAATAGTGTATACTGAATATGTTATATATCTGTTGGAGTCATAAATGCATTTTTACACAAACGTATACGTAAACAAAAACAAAATTCTCATTCGTGGAGTAAAGGACGGCCGTCCGTATAAAAAGGTTGTGTCGTATAGTCCTTATCTGTTTGTTCCATCAAAGACCGGCAACACGAAGTTTCGTACTGTCTTTGGTAAGCCAGTAGATAAGATGGAATTCGATAGCATCTATGATGCCAAGGATTTTTCACGTACGTATGAAAACACATCTGGGTTCGAAATCTCTGGCTCTACGAACTTTCTTTACACTTACATTTATGATACGTTTCGAGGCGACATCAAATATGATCCGTCTCTCGTTTCGTCTGTATCACTCGATATCGAAACAAAGATTGGCAAGGAAGATATTGCTACAGCGATCGAAACCACGCCAAATGAAATCACTGCTATCTCCATTTCTCGTAACGGAAAAAAGACTACCTTCGGTCTTAAGCCATTCCAAAATGATCGAGAAGATGTCAAGTACTACCATTGCGCTTCAGAGGTAGATCTACTTAAATCGTTCATTACGGTCTTGAACAGTGTCGAGTATTCTCCTGACGTATTAACAGGATGGAACATTGAGTTCTTCGACATTCCTTATCTTGTACGTCGCATCTTGAAGGTGCTCGGTGAAGATCACGTAAAGCAACTCAGCCCGTGGGGAATGATTCGACCTTATGATGTTGAGATTAAAGGCAGGAAGATTACGTCTTACGAATTGCAGGGCATATCTATTCTTGACTATCTTGCTCTCTATAAGAAGTTTACTTACACTCAGCAAGAAACATACAAGCTCGATTACATTGCTCAAGTTGAACTCGATGAAAGTAAGGTAGATTACCAAACATTGGGTTATACAGACCTAAATGATCTCTGGGAACGTAATCACCAGCTCTTTATCGAATATAACATTCAGGATGTTGACATTATCGATAAGCTTGAAGCGAAGATGAAACTAATTGAGTTGGTGTACACTCTTGCTTACATGGCAAAGGTGAACTACACTGATACACTTGGTTCGGTGAAGATCTGGGAAGTCTACATCCACAACTTCCTCATGGATCGTAATCTTATTGTCACAAAGACAAAGTCTACTAATCTATCGACTGAATTTGCCGGTGGTTATGTGAAAGAAGTCCAGACGGGCATGCATAAGTGGGTGGTGTCATTTGATCTTGACAGTCTTTATCCTCACCTCATCATGCAATACAACATCTCTCCTGAAATGTTTGTTGAAAGATTACAAGGATTTCACTCGGTCGATAAGCTTCTTCAGCGTAAACTCAATCTTGAGGAAGAAGGTTACTCGCTTGATTTTGCTTATGCTGCGAATGGTTGTATTTACACTCGCGATAAGCAAGGCTTCCTTGCTGAAATCATGGAAAATCTTTATGCCGGCCGCTCAACATATAAGAAACAGATGATCGAGGTAAAAAAGGAATATGAAAAGACAAAAAATTCTGAACTTCTAAAAGAAATTGCTCAGCTTAATAATCTTCAGATGGCTCTCAAGATCTTTCTGAACTCCGCATATGGTGCCTTGGGTAATCGATACTTTGCTTGGTTTGATGTAAACCATGCTGAAGCAATCACACTCTCTGGTCAATTGTCAATTCGTTGGGTTTCAGACGATGTGAATGACTATCTAAATAAGCTGTGTGGAACAACCAATGTAGATTATATTGTCGCTAATGATACAGATTCTCTTTACGTTTGTCTCGATACGCTCGTAAGCAAGTTCTTTCAAGATCAGTCTGACAGGGAAAAGATTGTCAACTGGATCGATAAATTCTGCGGGAGTAAACTCCAGGACATCATCAATAAAAGCTTTGAAAAGCTTGCGATCTACATGAACGCTTATCAACAAAAGATGAGAATGAAGCGGGAAACGATTGCAGACAAAGCAATCTGGACTGCAAAGAAGCGTTACGTTATGAATGCATGGGATGTTGAAGGTGTTCGCTTCAAGGAACCTAAGCTTAAGATGACTGGGATCGAAGCGATCAAATCATCAACTCCATCATCTTGTCGAGATGCAATTAAGGAAGCTCTTAACATCATTATGAACAAAGATGAAAAGTCTCTTCAAACGTACGTAGCAAACTTCCGTGACAGCTTCAAGCAAATGCCATTCTATGAAATCGCTGCACCTCGCGGTGTGTCAAACGTTGATGAATACGTAGTCAAGAATAGCTCTACTCTATTCAAGATGGGTACACCTATTAATGCCAAGGGTGCAATTCTTTATAACCACTTGATTAAACGCTTGGGTCTTGAAGATAAATATGAGTTGATTGGTAATGGAGACAAGATTCGATATTGCTATCTAAGATCTCCTAATCCACATGGCGTCAATGTGATTGCATGTCCTGGCGATATGCCAAAGGAATTCAAACTTGAACGCTACTTGAACTACGATCTGCAGTTCGAAAAGTCATTCCTGTCTCCAATGGAAATCATTCTGAATGCTATTGGTTGGAATTATGAACAACGCGCCACTCTTGATAGCTTCTTTGATTGAGGTAACATATGATTGACTTTAATGATAGCCAAAACGATTTTGGTTTTACTACTACAAATATTAGCAGCTTGCAAAAAACAGAAGTTGATCAATATCGAGATCGACTACAAAAGATGTATGCAATCATTACACCTCTTATTAAAAACCTAATGAAAAATGGCGACACTAATCCTATCATCAATTGGCCGAATAGAACTGAACGGCTTCAAAAATTTCTTAATGAATTAGACGATTTAATGAAGTAAGCTGTTTACATAATTACTTGAATGGATTATAGTGTCTATTATCCAATGATCTATACGAAAGGAATACACATGAGTTTAATGCAACGTTTGATTAAGAATAGTACGATTAAAGAAACCGACATCCTTGCAGATTCGAAGTTCTTTCATAAAAAGGATATGATTACGACTATGATTCCGGCTATTAACTTAGCTTTGTCGGGATCTATCTCTGGTGGACTTACTCCTGGCCTGCTTGTTCTGGCCGGCCCATCGAAGCACTTTAAGACATCGTTTAGTTTGATCATGGCAAAGGCATACCTTGACAAGTATCCTGAGTCTGTGCTTCTTTTTTATGACTCAGAATTTGGTACGCCACAAAGTTACTTCAAGTCAGCTGGCATTCCACTCGATCGTGTTGTTCATACTCCAATCACTGACTTAGAGCAGTTTAAGTTTGATCTTATGTCTCAGATGGGTGAGCTGCAACGAGCAGATAAGATTGTTATCGTAGTTGATTCGATTGGCAACCTAGCTTCGAAGAAAGAAGTTGAAGATGCACTGAAGCAAAACTCTGCAGCAGATATGACTCGAGCAAAGCAGATGAAGTCTGTATTCCGTATGGTTACACCACACCTTACAATGAAGGACATTCCAATGATCGTGGTCAACCACGTTTATATGGAACAAGGGATGTTCCCGAAGGCAATCGTAAGTGGTGGTACTGGTGTTATGTACTCTGCGAACACAGTGTTTATCATTGGTCGTCAACAGGAAAAGGATGGCACTGAAGTCATTGGTTACAACTTTGTAATCAACGTTGAAAAGTCACGCTTTGTCAAGGAAAAGAGCAAGATCCCGATTGAAGTGACTTACGAAGGTGGTGTAAGCCGGTGGGGTGGACTGCTCGACTTAGCACTTGAATCGAGTCATGTGATCAAGCCAAAGAACGGATGGTATCAAAAAATTAATACTGAAACTGGCGAATATGGAGAGAAATCTTATCGCCTGAAAGATACATATACATCGGACTTCTGGTTGCCACTATTGAAGTGCCCGAAGTTCAATACGTTTGTTGAAAACAAGTATCGTCTTCCAGAAAGCGCTTTGATGCAAAAGGAAGATAGCGTTGATCAACTCATGGATTCTGTCGAAGACGACGAATAAGGAATAATTATGCGTTTGGAAAATCTAATCTTTTCGAATCTTATTTCGAATGAAGATTATACTCGGAAGACTCTGCCTTACATCAAGGCAGAGTACTTCAATGATATAAATGACAAAGTGCTCTTTACTGTAATTGAAAAGTTTGTAGATAAGTTTAATGAACTTCCAACAAAGGAAGTGCTAAAGGTTGAACTCTCAAATGTAAAGGGATTAAACGAAGATCAATTTAAAGAAACGTACGAGCTAGTTGAATCGCTTCAAACAGACAACATTCGTTCTGAAGAATGGATGCTTACTGAAACTGAAAAGTTCTGTCAAGATAAGGCGATATATAATGCCATCATGACGTCCATCAGGATCATGGACAAGAAGGAAAAGGATCTTGACAAGGGATCGATACCAGAACTTCTGACTCAAGCCCTCGGTGTGTCTTTTGACAATAGCATCGGTGTTGAATTCCTTCAGGATATCGAAGATCGATACAAATATTATCACACTAAGCAACAAAAGATTCCATTCGCTCTTACGTTCTTCAATAAGATTACGAAGGGTGGCTTTGGTCGTAAGACGATTAACATCTTCCTTGCCGGCACTGGCGTTGGTAAAAGTTTGACCATGTGTAGCATGGCAGCTGACAACCTTATGATGGGTCAGAACGTACTCTACATTACGATGGAAATGGCAGAGTTTGAAATTGCTCGTCGTATCGATGCTAACTTGCTTGATGTTACGATCCAAGAGCTCGATGATATGTTTAAAGACGCTTACGTTTCAAAGATGGAACGACTGAAGGGAAAGACAAAGGGTAAGCTTATTATCAAAGAGTATCCTACTTCTTCGGCTGGCTCTGGCAACTTTAGACACTTGTTCAATGAACTTCGTCTAAAGAAGAACTTTGCTCCGGATATAGTCTATATTGACTACCTGAACATTTGTGCTTCAAGCCGTATTAAGAATGGATCTAATGTCAACTCTTATTCTTACATTAAAGCCATCGTTGAAGAATTACGTGGCCTTGCAGTCGAGTTTAACGTAGCTCTCGTTACCGCGACTCAAACTACTCGTGGTGGTTACGGCGACTCTGATGTTGATATCACTGATGTTTCTGAAAGCTTTGGTGTGGCTCACACAGCAGACTTTATGTGTGCATTGATCACGTCTGAAGAACTCGAAGGCCTTGGCCAATTGCTGGTTAAGCAACTCAAGAATCGCTACAATGATTTGAATTATCTACGTCGATTTGTTCTTGGTGTTGAACGAGCGAAGATGAAGTTGTTTGACCTTGAGGAAAGTGCTCAAAATGATATACAAGATGATAAGCCAGTGTTTGACAAAACACCGTCTGGTGATAAGTTCGATAAAGAAAAATTTAAAGGATTCCGATAATGATGTATAAGCTAGAAAGAGACGAAGAACTTGGTGTGGTAAGGATCGTTGAAACTCCAACGAATCAAGTGATTGATGTGTTTATCATCGAATCTGAAATGGATAAAGCTTTATCCATGTTAAAGAATCTCAACATGGGTGGAGCGTTTGATGGAAACACGCCAGCATTTTTTCTGAATTGACGGTGTACTTAATTTCTTCTATGGTGTATTATTAAAATTCCACCAACCTCGGAGAATCAATATGATTATCGAACGACGTTCACTCATCTCTGGTATCATTCGTACTCTTGACATGCCTGTTACAGAAGAACAAATTAAAGCTTGGGAAAACGGCGCTCTTATCCAGGACGCTATGCCCAATCTTAATACAGCTCACCGTGAATTCCTATTGACTGGAATCACCGATGATGAATGGAATGAAACGTTTCCTCCCGAAGAAAATGTTGATGAAAAAGAAAATAACGAATATTTTTCAGATTAATATTAACGGAGACATTCAGTGAATCTTTTTGTACTTGACAATAATCCAGTAATAGCAGCTCAACTCCAGTGTAATAAGCATATTCCAAAGATGGCTGTCGAAAGTGCTCAAATGCTTTCGACAGTTCATCGTATGCTCGACGGTAGACTTACACGTGCTCCTTCAAAGTCCGGTAAAACTATATCAAAGCATTGGATTCATCCAGATCCTGCGCTTGACAAAGTTCTTTACAAAGCTGTACATATGCATCATCCTTGCACTGTATGGTCTGCTGAATCCGGTGCTAATTATGATTGGCATTACGAGCATTTTATTGCACTATGTGATGAGTATACATATCGATACGGAAAGATTCATGCAACTGATAAGCTTCTTCGCAGTGTGCTTAAGAATCGACCATTCCAAATCAAGGCTGGTTCATTCACTCCGCAGCCTTTGGCAATGAAAGCTAATCCTGAGTGTATAAATTATCGTGACATTGTTGGTTCGTATCGTAATTTTTATCAAACAAAGCAGCATCGCTTTAAAATGATTTGGACGAGTCGTCCAGTCCCGGAATGGTTTCAATATAAGGAATCATCCGTATAATGGAGTTATAATGAAAAAGTCACTTATACTTTGCCCATCGGGTGTATCAGTTCAAACTAAAGATCACTGGCGCTTTAAAACGCCAGGATCTCTATATGATATACACTTAATCAATTACAATGATTATCAACATGACGTAAACTCATATGATGAAATTACTCATATGAGAGGAATGAAGTGGGCTTTGGCCAAAGCAGTATTATCACAGCTTGATCTTTCACAATACGAGTATGTTGGGTTTATTGATGATGATCTTATCTTTAGTTCAGATACCTTAAACGAAGCACTTAGGGCCGCCCACGATCTGAATAGCCAAGTCTTTCAAATATCACTTGACCAAAATTCATCTGGCCATTATCGCATACTATTTGCAAATCCTTATCTTCAATATTCTGTAACTAATTTTGTTGAAATTATGGCTCCATTTGTTCATGTATCCCGTATTGCTGAGGTGATGGACTTTTGGAATTTATATGATCCATCAACTGGATGGGGTTTTGATTTTGTGCTTTGTGATATATTGAAATGTGAGGCACATGTTCTTCATGAAGTATCCATGCATCATCCACATCGACAATCAATTTATGATAAAACTGAAGCATATCAAGAGCAGAGTATCTGTCTATCATCTGCTTATCCAACATATATGCAGGAAAAATATAAAGAACAAAACGTACCAGGTTCTTTTCATGAACCAAAAATCATAAGAAGGGTATTGAAGTGAAATCATTAGTGACTGGTGGACTTGGTTTTATTGGCGCAAGAATGTGTCAGCGACTTCTTGATGAAGATCATGAAGTTATTGTACTTGATATTGGTTTAGCGGGTACACGAAGAAGGATTGAGCATCCAAAGATCAAATATGTTTTCAATGATGTTTGCAGGTATAAAGAAACTCGATGGCTTTATGATAACGTTGATTATGTGTTTCATATGGCCGCAGTATCACGTGTTCCAGCGTGTGAAGAAAATCCTACCATAGCCTTTAATACAAATTATGTAGGCACAGCAACCGTTTTACAATGTGCGCTTGAAGCTGGTGTAAAGCATGTAGTAAATTCATCAACTTCAGCTGTATACGGTAATGATGGATGGAATGATGGATGGGGAGCAGATGAGTATAATACTAATCCAATTAGTCACTATGGGCATTCCAAGTATCATGCTGAATTGCTATGTAAGCACTATAATCAACAGCATGAGCTAAGAACCACTTCACTACGATATTTTAATGTTTATGGTCCCGGTGAAGATGCTTCTGGCCAATACGCACAAGTCGTAGCAATCTTTATGGACAATTATCGCAAAGATCAACCCTTTAAGATTTTTGGTGATGGAACACAAATGAGAGATTTTATTCATGTTGATGATGTTGTTAATGTCAACTTTAAATGTGTCACACATAACTTTTATGGACCAGATCCTTATGGAAAAACGTTTAATGTTGGAACCGGTCTAGCACATTCAATAATACGTATCGCTAAAGCCATTCAACCTAATGAAACAAATATTGTTTTTGCAAATTATCGACCTGGCGATCCACATAAAACATTAGCAAATACAGTTGCGCTTGAAAATACATTTAATATTACACCAAAAGATCGAGTATTTGATTACATTAAGGAACAATTAAATGAGATATGATTATCTTATAGTAGGATCAGGTCTTTTTGGAAGTACATTTGCCAGACTCGCAGCAGAGTCTGGCAAAACTTGTTTAGTAGTGGAACAACGAGATCATTTTGGTGGCAATGTTCATAGTGAAAATATTGAAGGTATTGAAGTTCACACATATGGACCTCATATCTTTCACACAAATGATGAAGACATCTGGCAATGGGTAAATACGTTTTCAGAATTTGTTCCTTTGGTTTTTTCGCCTAAAGCGCTGTCTGGTGGTAAATTGTATTCGCTTCCATTTAATATGAATACATTTTATGAGATGTGGGGAACGTCAACACCACAAGAAGCGTATGCCTATCTCATCTCTACTATCGTACAAAACGATAATCCACAGAATCTTGAAGAACAAGCAATATCGCTTGTTGGTACTGAAGTTTATGAAAAGCTAATCAAGCATTATACACTGAAGCAGTGGCAGAAAGATCCTAAGGATCTTCCAGCATCAATTATTAAGCGGCTTCCTGTGCGAATGACTTACGATAATAATTATTTTAATGATAAGTATCAAGGTATTCCTCGATATGGTTATACGGAATTTATGCAAAACATTCTTGATCACGAGAATATTAATGTTACTCTCAATACAAAATTCAATAAGGAAGATTGGGACGATATTGCAGATAAGATTGTTTACACGGGAAAGATAGACGAATACTTTAATTATTGTTATGGTGAGCTTGAATATCGAACACTTCGATTTGAGACTGAAATACTTGATACGGATAACTACCAAGGTACTGCAGTAATTAATGATTGCTCATCTGATAATCCATGGACTCGCACAATCGAACATAGACATTTTGATAAATACTGTCGGTCATTAAAGACAGTTATTACTCGAGAGACTCCTGAGATATGGAGCCGAAATAAGATTCCATACTATCCTATTAATGATAATCATAATACTCAAATGTTTAAACAATACGAAATTTTAGCACTTAAGGAACAAAATGTAATTTTTGGTGGAAGACTCTCTGAATATCGCTATTATGATATGCATCAGGTAATAGGATCCGCCATGGCAAAATGGGAGAAAGAAAATGAGTGAATATAAAGTATGCGTTGTAATTCCAGCAGGAAGAAAGAGATATATGCAACTCTTAATTTCTCAAATACTTAAACAAAGTGATTCCTGGGATGAACTTCAAATTTGGAAGAATACGAATGTTCGAGAGGATATTGAATATATTGATTCTCTTCCATCATTACATCCAAATATTCGAGTGGTTGAATCTCCGATTAAACGTCATGGTAATTCCTGGGCAGGCAGTACCATTTATCAATTCTTTAGAAACTGTTTAGATCCAAACACAGTTTATATTAGATTTGATGATGATGTTTGTTATATTGATCCATTTATCATCAAAAGATTGGCTGAAAGAAGATGGAATGATAAGGAATCATTCCTCGTATCCCCACTTGTAATCAATAATGCGGTCTGTACATGGCTTTTACAAAGCATCGGTTTATGCTCTGACATGCCAACTATCAGTAGAAATTGTGTCGATGATATCGGTTGGAAGGATCCATTTTTTGCAGAAAGACTTCATCGCTGGTTCTTGACTGATGGTTATCAGCAGATCAGAAATCTTGATCATGCTTATAAAACAAACGAAAGATACAGCATTAATTGCATTTCTTGGCTCGGTTCTAAATTTGCTGAATTTGGTGGAGACGTAGGCATTGATGAAGAAACGTGGCTTAGTCAGGAATACGTACAACAAAATGGATTAATGAATACTATACATACCGATCTTGCATGTGCGCATTTTGCTTTCTTCCCACAAAGGGATCACATGGATCGAACCGATATTCTTCAGTGTTATGAAAATTTTATAAATAGTCAATAAACGATTGAGGGATGACTATGCTGCGCTTTAGAGACTATATCCAGTATGTATATGAATCTGTAAAAGATGAATCAAAGCCATCATCTGATACTAAAGGTAAATTACATGAATTGCTCGTTGGTTATCATCTAAATGGCGGTAATCATATGGATCATCATGAAGATAAAGCTGGCGATAGCCCAGAGATTGCCCACGATAAACTTAAATCATCTATAAAACCTGAGCATTATCAGAAAATTTTTGATCGAGCAAAATCCGCGGCTGACGATATTAGGAAAAGCGCTGAAACTGCTGGGCATAAAATTACAAAAGTGCATTGGACGTCAAAACCGGGTGATTTAAAAAAATCAACCGGCATAGATGCATCACAAACTCAAGATGCTTCTGATATTGTAGTTCATACATCAAATGGGAAAAAAACAAAATTCCACGGTATAAGCTTAAAGGTAACTGATTCAGCAAATAAACAAATACCAGTTTCAAATCCCGGCATGAGTTCAACTCTTGGAGGCGAATTAATTCATAATAAACATAAAGATAGCATTATAGCAGCATATCCTGAAATAGGTAAAGCATCAAATAAAGAAAAGCGCGCTAAAATTTTATCGGATAATCCAAAAATGGCTGCAGATATTAAAGCTCGCAATATAACCACATTAAGATCTGTTGCTAATAATTTACATTCTAAACTTTCTAATATGAAGTCAGAGGATTTAGTTCAGCATATTAGAAATCATGTATTAGCATCCAATACAACTCCCATGCAGGCACAAGGTCATAATCATATTAGACATACTACATACGAAAAGCGTGGTAAAATTGAACATCATGCAATTGATCCAAGTTCACATTTTGAACACATTCTTCAGGATCATAAAAATATTTCAGTTCAACATTCTGGCACAGCTGTACATTTTTATCATACAGATCCTAAGACTGGTAAAAAAACAAAATTTGCCTCACATAGAATTAAATTTGGTTCACAAAGCGATCCATTAAGTACAATCAAAGGCTCTGGAGTTGCTCATGTATAATATGCTTAGCTTTAAAGAATACATTCAAGAATCAGCTGCAAGTGAGGATAAGCTCACTCACCTTGAGCACCTTGAAGATCATCCTATTAATGCTGGAGCCGAAGGCATTTCTCATGCAATTCGTAACTTGAATGCTGTACACAGAAAACTTCGTGGTGCAAATAACGATACTCGTATCACCACAAAATTTGATGGATCTCCTTCGATTGTCTTTGGTCGTCATCCAGAAACTGGAAGATTTTTTGTTGCTTCAAAGTCTGCATTTAATAAAAATCCAAAGATCAACTACACTCAAGAAGACATCGAAAAGAATCATGGCCATGCGCCTGGACTCGTAGAAAAGCTTGGAGCTGCTCTAAAGCATCTACCAAAAGTAACACCACCAAGAGGTGTATTCCAAGGTGATGTCATGCACTCTGGTAACGATGTGCAAAAGACTGGTAGAAAAGTATCTTTTACGCCAAACACAATTACTTACTCAGCTCCATCGGGTTCCAAACAAGGCAAAGCTGCTCAGCGAGCAAAGATCGGTGTTGCAGTTCATACCGCGTATAAGGGCGATACATTTGATGATATGAAAGCTGAATATGCTCCAAAGTTAGAATCATTTGGAGAACATCCAGATGTTCATATGATTTCAGTTGAACACAACTTAGAAAAAACAAAATATACGCCTGAACAACAATCAGAATTTAAACAACATTTAAAGAAGTCGATTAGAGCTTCACGTGGAATTAATCATGATGCAATTGTTCCTCATCAGATTCCATTAAAGACTTATATTAATTCTACTGTGCGTAATGGAACTCGCCCTTCGACCGAAGGTTTTATAGAGCATTATAAGAAATCACTTCAGAAAAAAGTTGATGATGTAAAGACTCCAAAAGCTAAAGAAGCAAAAACTGTAGAGATGCAACGTACGCTTGATCACGCTATGACAAATAAGCAACACTTCGAAAAGATGCTCGAGTTACATCATCATTTACAAAACGCAAAGAATGTTTTAACAAATGCACTTTCTTCTCATAGTGGTGATTTTGAAAACAATATTGATGGAAAGAAAGCAAAACCTGAAGGCTTCGTGGTTGTACAAAATAATCGTCCAACCAAATTTGTAGATCGTCAAGAATTTTCAGCAGCAAACTTTAATAGGCCAAAGTAATGAAAGCGATAGTTACCACATTCGGACGAATGAATCCGCCTACGGTTGGCCATCAGAAGCTAATTAATCGTGTCAAATCATTGGCAAAATCTCAGAATGCTGAGCACGATATTCGCGTATCTCATTCTGTTGATCCAAAGAAAAATCCTTTGACTTCTGAACAGAAGCTGAAGCATCTTGGAAGAATATTTCCAAATACTAATTTTTCAGCATCATCAAAAGAACACCCAAGTTTTATTCACCATCTTAAACAATTGCATGCTTCTGGTTACACACATGTAACAATGGTTGCGGGTGATGATCGTATTCCAGAATATCAGCGAATCATTGACAAGTATAATCATCCAGCCGGTGAATTCAACTTCAAGTCAATTAAACTCGTTTCTGCTGGTAAGCGGGATCCTGATGCAGAAGGCGTAGAAGGCATGTCTGCATCAAAGATGAGATCTCATGCTCAATCCGGAAATTATGAATCATTTAGGTCAGGTCTTCCTGATCATGTATCGCATGAACACGCTAAAGCACTTTATGATGATGTAAGAAATGGTATGGGACTGAAGAACGAATCAGTGTTCCTTCGCTTTAAATCTTGGATAATGTTAGAGAGTAAATAAAATGAAAACATTAAAACAATTTTTAGACGAAGCCGCAGTCGATGGAAAAGGACATAAGAGTTCTACTGGTGGTTTAACTCAAAAAGGCCGCGATTATTACAACAATAAGACTGGCGGAAACCTACAAGCTCCAGTCACGACTAAGCCTTCTAAATTAAAGCCAGGCAGTAAAGCAGCTGGCCGTCGTAAGAGCTTCTGTGCTCGAATGGGAGGCATGCCTGGACCAATGAAAGATGAAAAGGGTCGTCCAACTCGTAAAGCACTTGCTCTTCGTAAATGGAATTGCTAGTATTTTAAATGTATAAATACACTTAGCGGTTAAGGCTAAGGCACCCCCGCATCAACAAGGTAAGTCTACGGAAAACCCTTATGTGCGACGAACGACAAACTGTGACTTCTTCTCCTATTCTATATGATGATAAGTCAAATAGAATTCCTAGCCTTAACCGCAACCTTATTACTCTTAGCTTCGCAGCTAGGAGTTTTTTAATTTCTAAGGACTGTCATGGAAGATAACGAAATTAATGAAACGTTAAGCATTGAACAGCGCCGGAAGCGAGCGCAGGTGATGCGAGCTCATCACACAAAGATCGAAAGAGCTCGTGAAATTGCACAAAGAAAGCTTGCAGCTGAAAAGAATATTCGTAAGCGGTCCTTTCAACTTGCTCGATCAGTTATGCGTAAGAAACTTGCAGGCGAACGCGGCGCGGAATACGCGAAGCTTGGCCCATCAGAAAAAATTTCAATTGATCGTATGCTTGACGGTAAAGCAAATGCTATTAAGAAACTCGCTCTTCGCCTTATGCCCAAGGTAAAGAAAGCTGAATATGAAAGACTTCAATCATATCTACACGGGCATTCAATTCAAAACATGGGCGCTGAAGAAGGACACACAATGAAAGAAGAAGTTAACGATTTATTCGAAGTTGCGTTTCCACAAGATCCGAATAGACCTATGGCCGGTAGTCCAAATTCAACAATGAGTTCTGGACTAGGTGAACCACGTTTACCTAAAACAAGTGCGCAAAAAGGAAAGACGAGCAAGCCGGCAGCTTCTATTAAAATGCATAAATCATTTAGCGGCGATAAGGTTTCTGAAGCAATTGATCGTAAAGCTAATCAATCCGGTATTGAGTTTGATGTTTTAGCTGAAGTGTTTTCACGTGGACTAGCTGCATGGACTGAAGATTGCAAAGTAAACCAAGTTCAGTACGCATTTGCTCGAATCAATTCGTACATCAATCAAGGTAAGACTTACTTTAATGAAGATGCAGATCTTCAGGAATTAGGTCCTGCTACACTTGATTCATATGCTAAGAAATCTAATAAAGAAGCAAAGGATCTAGTCAAGCAGATTGGTGATATCAATAACAAAAAATATGCGAATAGAACGAATGCTCAGCCATTAAACAAACTAGGTTCTGGCGATGAAGATCAAAAAACAAGATTACTCGGTAAGCTTAAGCAAAGAAAATTAGGACAGACACTAGCAGTCGATAAGCTCGATCGTATGAAGACAGAACAAACAGAAATCGTTGAAGCTTGCTGGAAGAAATATAAACAAGTTGGAACAAAACTAAAGAACGGTCGTCGAGTACCTAACTGTGTTCCAGAACAAGTTGAACCAGAGGTACAACATAAGAATACGAAGAAGCGTAAAGGCATTGAAAACGTAGATCGTAATACGAATTATAGAACTGAGCTTGGTAAGCAAACTGAAATTATGCGTAAGATTATTGAACAGCATGGAAACAAGATCAACGATCCAAAAAAGCGCCTTCAAGGAACTAATTCACTCAATAAAGCTTATAGAGCAGATACGCCAGGTGAAGAAATTGAAGAGAATGCAGTCACCGCTGATAAAGAACCAGTAATTGTTGCAGCACACAAAGATGCATACGGTAACACAATTCCAGCAAAGGCAATATTTAGAAAAACTCGTCGAAACATTTTGAAAACTGGAGATACACCGGCTAACTAAAATATTAAACAAAACCGGTCTTGTGAATTATCTAAAGGTTTAATTGATGATAGAGAGACGCTTGTTTGGAAACTAAGATCAACTATCAAAGTATAAATAGATAAAATATTCCATTAGGAGAAGAAGAAATGAGTAACGATATGTTAAAGAATCTACCGAAAGGCCTAGTCGATGCGGTTAAGCTGATCATTGAAACAACTGTTCCAGTTCAGACACGTCATGTTCAGCAGTTTGACGAAGAACTGAAGGGCAATCAGCACAAGATCGATGCAAACAAGAATGGCAAGATCGATGCTCATGATTTTAAACTTCTTCGTCGCAAGAAGGCTGTAAAGGAAGCACTCGAATCTGGTGTAGATGTAAGCGATATCGTTCAGTTTCATTCTCCTATGCAATCAGATCTTCACGAAGAAATCGCTGTTGTAGTTCACCGCGATGCTCGTGACGGAACGATCCATGTCATGGCCGAAGGTATGAAGTATAAATTGAAGAAAGACCAAGTCAAGGAAGTTTCAGAAGAACTTCTTGGTGAAAATAATTATAAGACTGCGCCAACATCTTATGAAAAAGGAAGCAAAGAAGAAGAACAAGCCAAGAAAAAGGATAAGATGGTAGCAAATGTGCTTTTTGGTAAAAAGAAAACCAATGAAGAAACAGATCTTACCGAATCAACATATGAATTTGATATTTCAGGAGAACACGGTAATGCTGCAGTTGACGAGCTCGTAAAGCATGCTAATTCAAAAGGAATTAAAGCAAAGGTCCATACTTACGATGGTCCAGGAGGCGGCAACCCAGTAATTCATCTTAGCCATAAAGATCCAAAAGTTGTGCATGACTATGTTAAAAACCATATCGATTCAGATGTAGATCTTAGTGATCATAAGATCAATGAAGAAGTTGAACAGGTTGATGAGCTTTCAATTGATACAATGAAAAGTTACGGCGATAAGAGAGCTAGAACCGCTTTCAGTGGTGGCAGAAAGCCAGGACAATCTGTTGATGCTGGTATAAAAATGAAAAGCCAACAAAGCAATAGTCTATCATTAGCAAGAACTAAAATTAATAGAGTACGTGATACTGGCAGCACTGTTCTTAATAAAGAAGAAGTTGAAGAGCTCGACGAATTATCAAAAGATACTGTTCAGAAGTATAAGAAAGCTGCAGTAAAAGATTATTACGATGCTGATGATGTAGATGATGGCCGTAGAGTTGGTCAACGTTATAAAGGTATTAAAATGGCCAATCGCAAGTTGGCTAAGGAAGAAGTTGAAGAGATCGATGAACTTTCCCAAAACAAACTTACTGACTACAGAGCAGCCGCCAAGAAGCAAGGCACTAACATTCAAAATAAAATGAAGATTGGCGGAGGCGATTGGTCAAAAGATGGATCAGAGACAAAAACACTTAGCAAGAGAATGGCTGGTTATAAGATGGCAGGACGTAAGATAAATCCTGGTATTTCTGCTTCAGTAGGAAAGGGTGTTAAGGTTCCTGCCAATGAAGAAGTCGAAACTATTGACGAGCTTTCAAACAAGACACTAGCATCATACGTTAGTAAGGCTTCAAAGAGCAAGCAAAGAATCGACCAGAAGATGGATGATCTGGATAATGCTCGTCGCGTAGTTTCCAACATAGACGTCGATGATAGAACCAACGCAAACGCTCTTGATAACCAACTCCGCAAAGCAAGCAACAAGCTATACGACAAGTCCTACAACCGTAAGGCTGGTATGCATCAAGCTCTTAAGAAGCTAGCCAATGAAGAACTAGAAATCGAAGAAGGTATGGAATTTGAATTCGAAGATCGTGGCATTGCTACAGTCGTAGAAATCACTGAGAATAGAATCATTCTTGCTTTTGATGAAGGTGTTGAAGAATTCAGCATCAACGATATCGAATTTGAAGAGCTCGATGAAGCTCATGACGGATATAAAGCAGACTCTGAAAAGAGTAAGTTTAATTCTGGTCACAGAGCAAAGCTTATGAATCCAGAAGGTAAGGTATCTTACCTAAGTGGAAAATCATATAAGACTCCTGCACACGCAAAAGCTGCGGCTAAGTTCTACGGCTCTATCATGCATCTTCCAATTCGGACTATGGATAGTGAGATGAGTCAATATAATAAATCATATGATGCTAAGCATGGCGATGTAAAAGAAGAAGTTGAAATTGATGAGAACCTTAGCAAATTATCCAAGGTTGATCTTATTAACAATTATCACAAATCTAAGAACGCATTAGGCAGATTAGGTCAAACACCATATGAAGATCGCGAAGATTCTGGGTGGGATGAAAGAGTTAAGCATCACAAGGATATATTAGATTCTCATATGGCTGAACTTAAGCGTAGAGAAGTTAAAGAAGAAGTTGAAATTGATGAAGCTCGTGGTCGTCCACCGAAGGCGCCAAAGGAAGGACAAAAACCTTCGCCAGCTTGGCAGCGTCATCTTGAGCGTCAAAACAAGGGCGAAGATAAAGAAGAACTCGAAGCTCTTGGAGCTCAGCTACGCAAAGCTGTATCGATCAATAAGCCAGTCACATTCCTGAATGGCGAAAAGAAAGAAGTCAGCCCAAGCCACATCACAAAATTTGAAGATCATATGGAAGCTCGTCCAAAAACGATTGACAAGCAAAAGTTCCAAAATGATGCTCATGCTTCTCATGATGCTTTCGTTAAATCAGTTACTGCTCCCGTGCCTAAGCCTGAGGGTGGAACAAGCTCAATCGTTAAATACCGTTAATAGGAGAAGAATAAAATGTCACTTTGGGGAAATAAAGATAGCAAATCAGCAACTGGTACAGTCAGCATTGCCAGCACTGGTGTGGTAACTGGATCAAGCACTCTGTTTACGACAGAAGCAAAAGTCGGTAACACTATTCGTGCAGCTGGTGTTGATTATCTAATCGTAACAATTACAAGCAATACAGTTGCTCTAGTAAGAATGGGTACAAATAATGGTAATGGTTTAGTCACTACTTGTTCTGCAGAAACCTACACATTATCTGAAAAACCAGCATGGTGTGCTCAAGAGTCAGCTGACTCTGGTATTGGTGGCCACGGAGACTCTAATAAAGTATTCGGTATTGACACTACTGAAGACGCAGCCGGTGGTGATAATGTTACTAACGTAGCTGTTGTTTCTGGTAAAACCCGTTACTTAGAAGCTCCAGCAGTTACATTCTCTGGTGGCGGAGGCGCTTCTGCTGCAGCTACTGCATCTGTCGCTGCTGGCGCAGTTAGTTCAATCGCTGTTACCAACGTAGGTTCTGCATATACTTCAGCACCGACCGTTGCTATTGCTAAACCAAAGCGCACTATTCCTACTTCTGGTGTTACTATTGCCAGTGAGCAAATTGCTTATGCTACTCACGGTTTAACTGCCGCTGAATCAGTTAAGTATTTCTCTAATGGTGGTACTGCTATCACTGGTTTAGTCAACGATACTGAGTATTTCGTATCTGCTCTTGGTTTAGCTGCAGGAACTTTCCGTCTTGCTGCTTCTGCCGGTGCAGCACCTGCTCGTACTGCTCTTACTGGTGTTGCAATCTCTGGTACTGCTGGTCAGTTTACGTGTACTGCAACTACTCTAGCTGCCAATGATCGTATTGAGATTACTGGTACACTGGGTGGTACAGGTACTATTACTGGTTATGCAACAGGAACAGTCTATACCGTTTCTGCTGTTACAGGTACATCACCAAACGTAACTGGATTCACTCTAACGACTGAAGCTGGTGTTGCGATCGTAACTACTGCTGGTACACCGACTGGTTTAACATATACACCATACACAATCGTATTAATTTCTGGCACCGGTAACAACGCTCAGTTCTTTGAAATCCAAGCTGCAGCTGATCAGGCAACTGCTACTGCCGCATTAGGTTCTGGTGCTGGTGGTACTACACTAACTCATGCTGGTTGGGTACGTCGTACTGTTGGTACTGGTGGCCGGGCTGGTCGTATTAACCAAGAAGTCTTAGTAGCCATGGGTTCAATCACTGGTGATCAGTCTGATGATATTCAGTATCCAGATGCTTAATAAATAATAATGAGAGGGGAGATTTTTCTCCCCTCTTTTTGATTTAAGGGTTAATTGTTTTGCTGCAGAATAAACTTGATGAAAACAATTTTATATTATACGCTGCAAGACATTATGATAATGCACAGTGTTATGAAAAGGAAGAGTTCTATGATGATCTCAAGAGGTTTAAATATCTCAAGAGATTATTTGTAAAATATGAAGAATCAAACGAGCTGAGAGAAAGATTAATACTGAATCATTTGATAATACTTTATAACGTATTTAATGATGCTGCTACTCCTATGTTGTTTTTAAAACTAAAAGGTTATTATCATTACTTAAAGCCTTTCTTGATTACTTTAGGTAGGCTTCCAAATAAAGTGATTATTAATTCTGAATTGATTTATACAAGTGATATTGAAATGAATATTGATATAGTCAACGTATTAAGGAAGATTTGATGGAAAAAACACCAAAAGATAAAGAATCTGGTCTTCCTAAAAGTTATGTTGGTAAACTAAGTTCTTCAACTGCTAAGGCGCGAAAGAGGCATTGGAAAAAAATGAGCAAATATTCAGACCGTGATCCCAGAGCTTATGAACCCGCTCCAGGCGATGCAACAGCCAAAACAAAACCAAGCAAACATACTCTAGCAGTAAGAAAAATGATGAAAGAAGGTAGTGCAGATTCTTCGCTTGAAGCAAAAGCGAAAAAGTCAGGAATTTCAGTATCTACGCTTAAAGCAGTTTATCGTAGAGGTGTTGCTGCATGGAACTCTGGTCACCGGCCAGGAACTACACCTCAGCAATGGGGTCATGCACGAGTCAACTCATATATCCGTAAAGGCTCAGGAACGTATCATGGCGCCGATAAAGATTTGCGTGAAGAAACAAAGTGGGTAGAAGAAGTAGACACAACTAAAAAGAATCAAGTAAAAGCGATAAAAGCTGGTGCCAAATTAAATATTGATCCGGATACTAGAACACCAGATCATTTTACCGCAGCGATGCGCCGCAAAAGAGGTTTACCAGAAGATGTTCCAGCAAATAATGCTGGTGGCGGAAATATTGCCGGTATTGGTGTTGGTTCACAAGGCGAACCACCTGGTAAATTAGCAATCATGAAAAAGACTCCTCTTAAGCGATTCAAAGACTTTCTTAAAAAGACAATGAAATGAACTATTGGAAATATGTAACTTTATCTATTGTTTTTATAGCAATCATAGGTAAAGC